>Ga0209702_10001137_pt1 | contig 52944 bp, 36 predicted proteins | sample FRY01_FD_187210 | JGI IMG/M metagenome (GOLD analysis project Ga0209702, IMG submission 187210) | Freshwater microbial communities from Lake Fryxell liftoff mats and glacier meltwater in Antarctica - FRY-01 (SPAdes) (version 2) | ecosystem: Environmental > Aquatic > Freshwater > Ice > Glacier...
TAAACCTATCAACTCTATCAACTGTGTAAACCTATCAACTCTATCAACTGTGTAAACCTATCAACTCTATCAACTGTGTAAACCTATCAACTCTATCAACTGTGTAAACCTATCAACTCTATCAACTGTGTAAACCTATCAACTCTATCAACTTGTTCACTCCCGGAGAATACACCACACTTACAATTCACAGATTCACCAGCGTAGGTGCCTATTTGGGCGAGCCCGATGCTGGCTATGATGATGTCATACTTTTGCCAAACAAGTATCTGAAACCAGGCATGCATGAAGGTGATGAACTCACCGTTTTCGTTTATCTCGATATGGAGGAGCGACCTGTGGCAACTACACAAACTCCGCTGATTTCATTAGGTAAATTCGCTTGGTTAGAAGTGCATTCAGTCAACCGAATTGGTGCCTTTCTCGATTGGGGATTGGAGAAACACCTCTTTGTTCCTTATGGCGAAATGGTGGAGCAGATGGAAGTGGGCGAGAAATACCTCGTGGGTATATTTTTAGATGAAAAATCAGAACGATTGGTGGGTACACCGCGCATAGGTAAACTGCTCAATCAAAACAATATCGACCTCAGGGTGGGAGAAGAGGTTGAGTTGGTAGTTTACAATGAGACGGAACTTGGTTTCCAAGTGATGATAAATCAGAAGCATGGCGGATTGGTCTATCAAAATGAAGTTTTTAGACCGATTGAGGTTGGAGATTTGACCAAAGGCTACATCAAACAAGTGCGCGAAGATGGTAAGATAGATGTGAGCCTAGAGCCGCTTGGTGTAGCAAGCATTGAACCGAATTCAAGAAAAATTTTGGATGCTTTAAATCGAAATAGAGGAATACTTAAGCTTTCAGACAAGAGCGCACCCGAAGATATTGAACGCGAATTGCACATGAGCAAAAAACTGTTCAAGAAAGCAATCGGAGGCCTTTATAAGCAGAAACTCATCACCATCGAAAAGGACGAAATTCGTTCGGTGGTTCAGAATTTTGAACCTGAAGGACCGAAGCATTTGAGGAATAAGGAGTAATGAGAAAAGAAAAATGAAAAAAGTAATTATCTATCTGCTTCTTGGTCTACTTGTACTTTTCTGTGCATTCACAGCCACTTTGTGGCGAAATGATATTCCCGTAGAGGAAATTATTGAGAAGTATGCTTATGAAAATTCTCAATTCCTAGAGTTGGATGGAATGAATGTGCATTATCGCATTAATGGCGACACGGGCGAAACGGTGGTGCTTCTGCACGGAACAGCCGCCTCGCTACATACGTGGGAAGGCTGGACTGGAGAACTTTCGAAAGAGTATCGTGTGGTGAGTTTCGATATGCCGGGTTTCGGTATTACTGGACCTGAACCGAACGGAGTTTATACGAGAGAGCGTTATCTCAAATTCATTGATGATATGCTCCACAAATTAAATATAGACAGTTGCCACATGGCTGGTAATTCATTTGGCGGATACATGGCTTGGAGCTACGCGGCCCAGAATCCCGATAAGGTGAAAAAGTTGGCCATTCTCAATTCAAGTGGCTACCCGCGGGGCGACCAACCCACGCCAATCAGTTTCAAATTGCAGAAGATGGATTGGATGAAGCCAGTTCTTACACACATCACGCCTAAGTTTTTGGTTAGAAAGTCGGTGAAAGTCGTTTACTATGATGATTCTAAGATTACAGAAGAATTGGTGCAACGCTATTATGATATGCTTTTGAGAGAAGGAAACCGTGGCGGTTTGATGGGCAAAACGCAGCAGATTAATTACGACCATTCGGATGAAGTGAAATTGGTTCTATGTCCAACTTTAATCATCTGGGGAGATACCGATTGCTTGGTAAATGTAGAAGCCGCGCCACGCTTCCATGCCGACATTCCCAATTCAGAATTGTTGATTTATGAGAAGATGGGTCACGTTCCGATGGAAGAGATTCCAGAAAGGTCGGCCAAAGATTTTATGGCGTTTCTAAAGAAGTAGGCTTGGTTTTTAGAATCAACAGGTTATTTGCTTCCTCAATAACTTCGTATTTACCTGATTCGCGCAGTTGTTTCAAATGCTCTGGATATTCCTTTGGCAGAAAAGGGTAGGGGTCGCGGCCTTCGGTTAGCAACACCACATATTCAGCGTCCTTTACCACAGGATAGAGATAGATGTTTTCTCGTCCAGCCAAATGTGGACAAAGCACGTTTGATGCAGACACAATTGCATCATCCGGAATGGTTTCCAACATGCGGTTGATGGCAGGTACATCAAGCCCAGCTTCATAATGAGAGGATTTGTAAAAACCAGTATTTGGGCCTGTTGGATGCCAATTGAATAAGGTTGCAGTGGCAATGGTTCCTATTAGCAGCGGCCATTTCAGTTGCTTCAGCTGCAGGTTCTGCATCCATTCGGTAAACGCCAAGGCGATGATAGGTGCGAACTCGATTGAATATTGATCATAAACTCCCCAATGCGCCATATTGGATGAGAACATCTTCTGTGCATAGATTGGTGCAAGCATAATCAGGTAGTGTGGGCGATAAATCAGAGCAATTCCACCCGACATCAGCACCATAAAATGCAGTTGTGTTTTGAGTTTGAATGAAAATTGGTCTTCTTTCAAGCTTTCAAACATGAGGTAGAACATGTCGCGCGGTTGCGTCAAAATAGTTTCAATAATCTCGCGCGGATTGTTTCCAAGCTGACTGTAATTCCCGAGGTGATTGGAGATTCCTTCTGTGTTTAACGAAGGCATTATGACCATTTGAACCACTCCGAAATAGACGATAGCCGAAACAAACAGAATTACTGTCAGAAGCCAGTTGGTTTCCGTTGGTTTGATGAAGAAATTCCGAACCCCAAGTCCGGCAACAATGGCGGCCATAAAAACAGCCATGTTCTCTTTGCAGATGAGCACTAAGATGAACATTAGCACCGTTTTCTTTACATCGCCTCGTTCGTAGAACAGAATAAACCACGGAACAAACATTGACGCTACTACATTGGCGTGAAAATCGTAGCCAAGGGCCGAATAAACACCCCACATGCTGAAGAACAGCAACATCATCAATGCTGGCTGAATTCCTTCGAGGCGTTCTCTGGCAAATTGATACACACCCCATCCACCGAAAAGAATGGCAATTATTTGAACAATCAGAAGTGTGTACGAGCCAAAGAGGTAATAGAGTGGCGAGATGAGGGCAATTATTGGTGAGAAGTGATTACCCAAATGATTGAATTCCACACCCTCCAATCCCAACGTAAAATTGTGAAAATGTAGGTGCGAATAGCTGTAAATACCATGCGTATAAATGCCCAAATCAAGTCCGAAGGTTCGAAAACTATAATGATTTACGAGCGAAATGAGGCAGAATACCGTTCCGTAAATGGCCGTTATCAGCCACGCAAGATGGTGCGTTTTGAAGTGATTCAACATTTGGTTCGCAAATTACAACGTTGGGGCGTAAGGAATTACGCCTTTTTTCAATTACAGCGCAGCCGCCAATCTGCTCCCTTGATCAATGGCGCGTTTGGCGTCCAGCTCCGAAGCAATGTCAGCACCTCCAATCAAATGCACATTCACACCTTTCGCTTTCAGCGGTTCAAACATTTGGTTGTTGCTCAATTGTCCAGCACAAATGATGACGTTGTCAACCTCAAACAGTTCAGGTTTTCCGTTCACAGTTGCGTGCAATCCTTGGTCATCAATCTTGTCGTACTGAACATTGTTTAACATCTGCACATTCTTGTTTTTCAAGGCCAAACGATGAATCCAACCAGTGGTTTTGCCCAGACCAGCTCCAACTTTTGATTCTTTCCGTTGTAACAAGAAGATTTCTCTCGGAGATGGTTCGGGTTTGGGCTGCATACCTTCAACCCCACCACGGACTTCATTCTTCGCATCAATTCCCCATTCTGCAAGGAAAGCTGCCAAATCGAGTGATGTTGGTTTTCCTTCGTGGCTCAAGTATTCGGCAACATCAAATCCGATACCACCCGCACCGATAATTGCCACACGCTTTCCTACGGGTTTCTTTTCGCGAAGCACATCCAAATAGCTTAGCACCATTGGATGTTCGATACCTTCAATCTTCGGTTTGCGAGGCGTGATTCCAGTACTAAGAAGCACTTCATCAAAGCCAGAAAGATCGCTTTCAGAAACGCGCATGTTCAATTTCAAATCAACGCCATGCTTTTTAATCTTCGTATCGAAGTAGCGGATGGTCTCGTAGAACTCCTCCTTACCAGGAATTTGCTTCGCGATATTGAACTGACCACCAATCTCCTTATCGGCTTCAAAAAGCGTGACCGAATGGCCGCGTTCTGCTGCAACGGTGGCAGCGGCCAATCCAGCTGGGCCAGCGCCTACAACCGCAATTTTCTTCTTGATTGGAGTAGGAGTGTAGTTCAATTCTGTTTCGTGGCAGGCGCGCGGATTGACTAGACAACTCACGATCTTGCGCTGAAAAGCATGGTCTAAACAGGCCTGATTACAAGCAATACATGTATTGATTTCGTCTTCTCTTCCTTCTTGTGCTTTCTTCACCAAATGAGAATCAGCCAAGAAAGGTCGCGCCATAGAAACCATATCGGCATCGCCACGGGCAATAATTTCTTCGGCCAATTTGGGGTCGTTGATTCGATTTGTGGTTATGAGCGGAATCGAAACTTCGCCTTTCATCTTTCGCGTTACCCACGTAAAAGCAGCCCTCGGAACCATCGTTCCAATAGTTGGAATTCGTGCTTCGTGCCAACCGATTCCAGTATTAATTATAGTAACACCTGCTTTCTCCAACTCTTTGGCCAATTGAACAACTTCTGGCCACGTGCTTCCTCCTTGGACCAAATCCAGCATAGAAAGACGGAAAATGATGATGAAGTTGGTGCCAACGGCCTCACGCGTTCTGCGAACGATTTCCAACGCAAAACGAATCCGATTCTCGTAAGAACCGCCCCATTCATCCGTTCGTTTGTTGGTTTTTGTGGCAATAAACTGATTGATGAGATAGCCTTCTGAACCCATTATTTCTACACCATCATAGTTAGCGTACTGCGCCAGCTTCGCGCAGCGTACAAAATTCTTGATGGTGCGTTCGATGCCACCTTTACCTAAGGCCCAAGGTTTGAACGGAGAAATGGGTGATTTGATAGCTGATGGAGCCACTGCAATCGGACTGTAGCTGTAACGTCCCGTGTGCAGTATCTGCAAACAGATTTTTCCATCGTGCTTGTGCACCGCTTCGGTTATCACTTTGTGCTTCTCAGCCGTTCGTTTATTGGAAAGTGTGCTTGCAAATGGGCTTGTCCAGCCGTGACGGTCTGGGGCAATGCCACCTGTGACAATCAAACCACATCCGCCTTCGGCACGCTCACCGAAATAAGCTGCCATTCTTTCATAACCCCCTTTTTCTTCTTCCAATCCTGTGTGCATAGAACCCATCAAGGTTCTGTTACGAATGGTGGTGAAACCGAGGTCTAACGGTTCAAATAGATGCGGGTATTTAGGATGGCTCATTATTTTTCAAGTATAAGAAAGCAATGCACGCATTGTAATTACAGGAAGCGAAATTGAGAAATATTCTCGAAAGGGAATGAGTTGTAGGCCTGAGTTATTCAGAATCCGTTGATTCGTCCTTCTCACGTCCTTTTTGAGGAGACAATTTGTACAGGAGCCAACCGAACCCAATAATTAGGTGAAGCGCTATAAGAATGAGGATTATTTTAGTTGCCATGCTCATTTGAGTTCCAAATTTAAGATGAGCAATTGCTCAAGCACTGCGTAAAATTCGACTTAATCGAGTTTAAAAATGTGTGATTGGTTACAGTCGAAGACTTCGAGTCTTAATCCGCATTGACAACAAATGCCTACCGAGTGCTGTTATTCGGTACACGTTCACTGATGGGAACAAGTGTATATTCAAGCGATACAATCGCTCCGACATTCAAGAGGGGCAAAGAGGAATAAAACAGCACTATGGAAGGCATCCAGTTCAATTCGGGAAAAGGCTTCATTTTTAGCAAACACAATCCGAAGGACGAAGCTCCTTTCGACCGTGTGTTCAATATTTTTAAAGAATTGGTTACCCACACTTCGGGCGAGGTGGAGGAGGCTTTTGAATGGTTGAAAACGCTCGATAAGGAATACAATATCTTCAACGAGACCTACACATTTGAGGATTTTCTTGAAGACCTGAAGAAGCGAGGCTACATCCGTGAAGAAATAAATCAGGAGGACGGAAATGCTGGAAACGGCACAGGAAAGAACATCATTACTGCCAAAATGGAAGCTGCTTTGCGCGATTACGCATTGGAGCAGATTTTTGGGAAATTGCGCAAAAGTGGTGTAGGCAACCATCGAACGACCAAGGTTGGTCAGGGGGATGAACGCGATGGCGAGAACAGACCATACAATTATGGTGATGATTTCTCGCAGGTTGACATGACCGAAAGCCTCAAGAATGCACAGATCAATCACGGAATATCAGATTTGAAGCTTACGGAGGATGATTTGGTTGTGGAGGAAAGCAAGCACAAGGCGCAGATGAGCACGGTGCTGATGATTGACATCAGTCATTCGATGATTCTCTATGGCGAAGACCGTATTACGCCAGCCAAGAAAGTGGCCATGGCGCTAGTGGAACTCATTCATCGCAAATACCCGAAGGATACCATCGACATTATCGTTTTCGGGAATGATGCTTGGCCCATTCAAGTGAAGGATTTACCTTACTTGAAGGTTGGACCTTATCACACAAACACTGTTGCTGGATTGGAATTGGCGATGGACATTCTGCGCAGAAAACGGAACACCAATAAACAGATATTCATGATTACCGATGGCAAGCCGAGTTGCTTGCGTTTGCCGAACGGTGAGTATTACATGAACAGTAATGGATTGGACGACCGCATCGTGGATCAATGCCTGAATAAAGCAGCACAGTGCCGCAAGTTGAAGATTCCGATCACCACATTCATGATTGCACAAGACCCGTATTTGAGGCGGTTTGTAGAGCTTTTTACAGCACAGAACAATGGCAAAGCGTTTCTCACAGGATTGAAAGGTCTGGGAGAAATGATATTTGAAGATTACGAGAAAAACAGAATTAAAAGAATCTAATATGAAGAAGGAAATCACCTTCAAGGAGTTGAAAGCGTCTGGTTACGAAGACCGAACCATCAGTCAGGAACTGAAAGCAAATCTTATAGCCAAGATTAAGGCTGGAGAATCTGTCTTTCCAGGGCTGTGGGGATATGACGACACAGTTGTACCGCAATTGAAGAAGGCCATTTTGGCTGGACATCACATCAATCTGCTCGGTTTACGCGGTCAGGCCAAAACGAGGATTGCCCGCAGCATGGTAGACTTGTTGGATGAATACATGCCGATTGTGAAAGGTTCGGAAATCAACGACAGTCCGTTCAATCCCATTTCTAAACATTCCAAAGACCTTTTGGCAGAAAAAGGGGATGATACGCCTATCACGTGGGTACATCGTTCTGACAGGTTCTACGAGAAATTGGCCACGCCAGATGTGAATGTTTCTGACCTAATTGGAGACATCGACCCTATAAAAGCCGCCACGTTAAAACTGCCTTATTCAGACGAACGTGTGTTGCATTACGGCATGATTCCAAGAGCCAATCGCAGCATTTTCGTGCTGAATGAATTACCTGACCTTCAGGCACGGATTCAAGTTTCGCTTTTCAATATCCTTCAAGAGGGCGATATTCAAATACGTGGTTTTCAATTACGCATGCCGTTGGATATCCAATTCATCTTTACCGCCAATCCAGAAGATTACACCAATCGCGGAAGCATTGTAACGCCACTCAAAGACCGTATTGGTTCACAGATATTCACGCATTATCCGAACACGATTGAGTTGGCGCGGAAGATTACCGAACAGGAAGCGAAGGTTTCGGATGATGACAGAACCCGAATTACTGTTCCTGAAATGGCAAAAGACCTCTTGGAACAAGTTTCATTCGAAGCACGCGAAAGCGAATATGTTGATTCCAAAAGCGGAGTAAGCGCACGTCTTACCATCAGCGCCATGGAAAATCTGATGGCGGCAGCCAATCTTCGACTCATTGAATCGGGAGAGGAAAAAACAACCATCCGCTTGGTCGATTTCATGTCCATCATCCCGTCCATTACGGGCAAGATAGAGTTGGTTTATGAAGGCGAGCAGGAGGGAGCTACCGAAGTTGCGAAGCTTCTGATAGATGCAGCCGTGACCACACAGTTCGAAAAGTTGTTTCCCCGCATTCCTAATTTGGAGAAAGCAGGCGTGAAAACACCTTATACTGACATCATTGAGTGGTTTGATAGCAACGACATGGTTGAACTGAATTACACGGATACTGATGCCGAATTCAATGCAAACCTGATGACCTTGAAACCGTTGTTGGCCGTTGTTAATGAATATGCCAAGAACCTAAACGATGGCGAAAAGCGATTTGCAATGGAATTGGTTTTGTGGAGTTTGGCCATTGGCAGTAAACTCGACCGTACCGAAAGCGAAAAGGCATTTCAATTTGATGCCAATGGATCTAGTCGCATGTTTTTTGGCGATAATTGAACTAACGGTAACACCTTTTCGATAAACAACTGAACGCACTACTTTAAATCGTGTAAAACGATGCAAAGTTGTGCGTTATGAAAAAGCTACTGTTCCTTTTTGTTCCTATTGTTCCGATGCTCTTGTCTTTCGGTTCTGTAACAACATTTGAAATTTACAATTATGATGTTTTGCTTGATGGCAAACACATCGGAACTTATTTGGTTAGTCGCACCGATATAGATGAAGCTTCCACCTTTAGAGTGGAAAATACCTCAGCAACAGGTCTCATCAGAAAAGCCGAGCACAAGTTTGTCATGCTCAGTCTTTTTGATGATAACAAGTTGATTTCTTCAGACCTAAAAACATGGGTAAACGAAAAACTAGAGTCAAGCTCAGAGTTATATTGGGATGGCAATCAATATTTGAAGAATGATGGTGAAAGTACCGTTGAGATTGGACAACAACTGGTTACGTATAGTTCTGCATGTGTGTTTTTTGAAGAACCAGTGAGTAGAGATGGTCTTTTTTATGAGCAGTATGGTAAGGAATTGAAGCTTGAAAAGATTGGAGACCATAAGTATGAGGTTAAATTGCCAAATGGCAGTAAGGAGCAATACACGTATCAACATGGAGAGGTTGTAATGGTGGAGGTGGTTCAGACCTTTGCAACAATCAGCCTGATAAGAAACGGCTAAATCGTTTTATTCTTCCAGTATTCAGAGCGGCTCATGGGCCGCTTTTTTTGTGTTCAGCCACGTCCGAACTGGCTCAAAATCGGTGCAGATAAACCATCCGAACCTACTTTCAGATGGTCGTACTTATCTCTCTTTTACATTTGACTTATATCAATTTCTAAGTTCAAAAACATGGAGCAAGTACTCGAAAGAATAGAAGGCTCATTTGCCTTACAGAGTTACATTCAAGGCATCATCGACTTTACAGATGATGAGATGGAAGTAATCATGTCTCACTTCAAGCCAATGAGCATTCCCGCTGGAGAATATTTCATTGATGAGGGCATCATTTGCAAAAATATCGGCTTCCTCACCAAAGGATACATTCGGACCTATTATGAGATAAATGAGCAAGAAGTGACTACTATGGTGTTGGCAAAACACAATATCGTTACGGCTCACACCAGTTTCACATTGCAACGTCCTTCTATGTCGTACATACAAGCTATTTGCGATTGTGAATTACTGATAATGAGCAGCGAAAGCATGCAGGAGCTCTACAACCGTTTTCCGAAATGGGAGCGTCTTGGAAGATTGATTACAGAACAGGTTTACGGTTATATGGAAGGCAGAGTGGTTGACTATTTGAGCCTGAGTCCTGAAGACCGCTACAGAAAAATGCTGGAAACGGATGCCAAGATTTTGAAGAATGTGCCGTTGCGTTACATCGCTTCCATGCTTGGAATCACGCCAGAAACGCTAAGTCGTATCAGAAATAAGGTGCATAAAGGATAGGTGATGTATATACGGCTGAGATGAGAGGCAGCCTATTCACCATAATGACTCTGTTCTCTGCCTTAGGCGGAGGATGGGGTCTTTTTTTGTCGTATATCAGGTGGAAATGGTTTGGTCAAGTAAATCCGTGGCTATTCTAATTTCACGAAGTGCTTCAAACAACCTGTTTAATTCTGTCTGCGTGCTATAGCCCTGAACGCTGTATCGGATGTATGCTTTACTGCCGTGCATGAAAACCGGAATCTCAATCTTATACTTGTCGTAAAGCAGGGAGCCGAGTTTGATTGTATCGGGGCAGTTGATCTCTAGGCTGCACATCTGAGCAAGAAAATCATCCGAAATAGGGCAGAGCATCTTGCCGTTTGCTGCTTCGGCAAATCGTTGGTAGTTGTTTTGTGAGATTTTCCGGGCGTTGGCCGAAACGGTGTCCCAATCAAACGTCTTTCTGAATTCCAATGCTTTGGGAATGGTGAGAAAAGCAGCAAAGTCGCGCGTTCCTTGCAATTGGTGGTAATCTATAAACTGCGAGTTGGAAGGACATTCGCTCTCATATCCCCAACTGATTACCAACGGGTCGAACAACGATTGCAATTCACGTTTTATGTAGAGGAACGAGCTTCCCTTCGGAGTCATCAGCCATTTGTGGCAAGCACCTGTGTAAATGTCAGCTTGAAGAGTGGAAAGATCCAACGGCAGTTGTCCAGGCACATGTGCACCATCTACAATGGTTATCAATCCAAGTTCCTTTGCCTTGGCGCAGATTTCTTTTACTGGAAGAATGAGCGCGGTTGAGCTGGTAATATGACTGATAAAAACCGCTGTTGTTTTCGGTGTCAGTCCTTTGAAGAATTCCTCAACCACTTCTTCTTTGCTCGAAACTGGAAGTGTAATTTTTGATTGTACATATTTTGCGTCTGCCTTTTTGCAGTAGTAATTCCACGTTTTGTCCATGGCGCCATACTCCAAATCAGTAGTCAGAATCTCATCTCCACTTTGAAGAGGAAAACTTTTGATGATGATGTTCATCGCGTAGCTTGGATTCATGGTATAGACCACATCATCTGCGTCACAGCCAATAAACTCGCCTAGTACTTTTCTGGAGTTGAAAAGAAGCTCAGGGCCTCTTCGCGCAAAGAACGCTACGGTGTTCGTTTCCAGTTGGAGTTGCCATTGCTGGTAATCTTCAAAAATGGGTTTAGGACAGGCACCATACGAACCATGATTGAGATGGATAATGTCTGGATTGAGAAGAAATTGGGAGCGGATGTCTGTCATGGCTGAAAAATATAAGACAAATGTACTTTCTCCTTTGGTCGGTGCGCTCTGGGTTCATCCGTTTCATCAGCGCCATCCGCGTTCCATCAAGAAGCATCCGTAAAATCTTTGCGCCTTTGCGAGAAACAAACCGAACGAAGCGGCCAAATCAGTATTAATTCAAATACAGTTTCTTGATAACAGGTCCGCTTTCTGTTTGCATTTCAAAAAGATAAATCCCCGTTTTTAAATCATTTATGCTGATTGAGGGGTGATTCACAGAGCTTATCGCTTTAACCAATTGACCTCGAAGGTCAATGACCTTTATGGACTTCACATTTTGATGCTGATTTATTATTAAGCTTTTCGATTGCTGATCAATATGAACATTTTCAACAGTCGGTTTTTCATCTATTGACAGCGCATTTTGGCAAGTTTGAACTTTCTGATAGAGTTGAGATTCCGTTTCGGAGGTCATAACGCGCTCAACAAGTTTATCAGGGCAAATTTTGTAGACAACGGGATAGTACGTGACGTTGTAATCGGTAAATACACCTCGGTCTGGATATTCAACATTAAAAAGAGGGAAGGGTGTTCCTTCCAACCAGTTTCCTTGCGTTTGCCAAGGGTCGCCAATCCCAATAAAGGCATTCCCATCATTATTTTCATCGTACTCCAAAGCAAGAACCATGATTTCATCTGTTCCATTTGGGCCGTACATGGTGTACATGTTTTTCAATCTGTGCGTTTGGTGATAATTCCAGCAGGTGGAGCAGTGTGCCGCAAAAATTTCTAAGAAAACGGTTTTGTCAGAATCTAAATACGAATACAGATTATGGGTAGTACCGTTTAAGTCTGCGATTGTGAAATCTGGAGCTACACTTCCATCAGCAAGCTGTGCATATGCATACTGATTAAATACGATTGCTATGAATACGAGTAGTTTTTTCATCTTCAGGATAGTTAGGATACAACATTTTATTACCACTTCAACATACGGCTTATTTCATTCTCATAAAAGGCAAAAGCAGCCCAGTTGTTCAAACCACAGATGGTGCATCCTTACCAACTTGTTGGCTTATAGTCTTTCAGAAACTTGCCACACCAATGTTTGCCAGTGTTAATGCCATCAAACAAGGGATCCATCACTCTAGCAGCTCCATCCACAATATCTAACGGGGGTTGGAAGTCATGAAGTTTTTCTTTCTTTTTGGCCAACTCAATTGGGTCTTCATCTGTTACCCATCCGGTATCAACGGCATTGGAATAGATGCCATACTTGGCAAAATCTCCGGCTGAAGTAAGGGTCATCATGTTTAATGCAGCCTTGGCCATATTGGTATGTGGGTGGCGCGATTCTTTGTGATATTTATGGAACTTACCTTCCATGGCCGACACATTGATAATGTGTTTCATGCCCGTGTTTTCCTTTTTCATGAGATGAACCAAGCGGTTGCAAAGCACAAAAGGAGCAACAGAATTAACGAGCTGCACTTCGAGCATTTCGTTGGTATGAATCTCTCCCAGTTTCAACCTCCAACTGTTGGTTTTTCGCAAGTCAACTTGCTGCAGGTCGGCATCCATTTTACCTGTAGGGAAAACTTCGTCCGTAGCTAATGAATGATCTACCGAATAGGCTATTTGAGATAGTTTGGCAGAAGCACTAAGGCCAATGCCCACTTGTTTTCTGTGCCAAGAAACGGGTAGGTTCTTGTCCTCGTCTTCTATCTGAGAACTGATGATGCCTAGTTCTCGCAAGCACGCTTCATGATCTGATAAAACAGTTCTTACCAAAGGAGACAATTCAGGAATAGGAGCGTCTTCCTGAGCCAATAGGTGCTGATAGAAACCTGCTGGACGCCTCACGGTTTGTGCTGCATTATTGATAAGCACATCCAATCGGTCGTATTGCTGCTCTATGTAATTGCAAAATATCTCTACGCTAGGAATGTGCCTTAAGTCTAATCCATGCACTTTGAGGCGATGCCCCCACGTTTCAAAGTCCTCTTCTTTGGCATACCGCATGGCAGAATCTATCGGAAACCGAGTTGTGGCAATAACGGTGGCTCCTGCCCGCAACATCATGAGGGTGATGTGATAACCAATTTTAAGACGCGAACCTGTAACCAGCGCCACTTGTCCAGTAAGTTCAGCCGTTTGAAAACGCTTGGCATAATTGAAATTACCACATGGTGTACACATAGTGTCATAAAAGTGATGCAGCGTTGTAAATTCCTCCTTACAGACATAACATTCGCGCGGAGCAACTGATGTAGTGGCACGTTTTACTTGGTCAGCGGGTAGCGCAATCATTTTGGGCGCTATAAAGACAGTTGCTTCTCTCGCACTGCGAATGCCTGTTTTATTACGTGCTTGTTTGTCCTGTGCGGCAGCTTTTTTTCTGCCGTTTTTCCGAGCGTCTTTATCCCGTTGGGTAAACTCATCTTTAAGCGGTCTCGACAGCCGACCAGCTTGTATCATCAATTCAATTTTTCGATCCTTCGGAATCTCAAATAGTTGATTAGTATCGTTGTTCAATATTTCTAAAATGGAAATACATTGATCAATTTGATCTTGACTTAATTGAACTTTTTCTTCGTTCATTTTTGACTCCATTCTTAGTTTATTGCCTGCGTTTTACACCATTGAAAAATAGGGTTTTAGTTTATGTACCAAAGACCCACTCGATTTAAAAAAAAAAATCGAGTAGGTCTGGTCTTACTCCGCTATTTTAAAAGGGCATCGTAGCTTTCTAATCAATTTCTGTAATTAGGTCGGCTCTACTTTTTCTGACTTTTTTGAGTTTTACCAACCAATCTTTTTCAGAATTTCTATACCCTATAGCAAGCATAACGCAGCTTCTCAATCCCTTCTCCCGTAATCCTAATATTTCATCCAATGCCGCTGGGTCAAAACCTTCTATCGGAGTAGAGTCAACCTCTTCAAATGCCGCAGCAACTATTGCGAGCGAAAAGGCAATATATGCTTGTTTAGCAGCATGATTAAAATTTGTTTCAGCATCTTTTTGAGGATAACTGTTCAATAACATTTGGCGATAATTCTCCCAGCCTTCGTTCTTAAATTCTCTAATGGTATTTGTCAAATCAAACTGTTTGTTAATTCGATCGGCTGTGTAGGTGTCCCAAGCAGCAAACACCAATAAATTCGAACAATCTGTTACAACAGATTGATTCCAAGCTATCTTTTTAATCTTTTCTTTTAGTTCTTGATTCGTAATAACAAAGACTTCAAAGGGCTGTAATCCACTTGAAGTTGGAGCAAGGGATATTGCTGTTATAATGTTTTCAATTTTTTCTTGAGGTACTTTTTGGCCATTCATAGCTTTTGTAGCATAACGCCAATTCAGTTTATCCAATAATTCCATGTTTATGATTTGATTTTTATTTGCGTTCTAATCCACCAAAAGTTTACCTGCGGAAGAATTACGCTGACTGGGTGTTGGTTGTCTTCTTAAACATAGTAAGAGGTTACTCTTTCTTGAATCATGGAGGTGATTCTTCTATTTAATTGAGCGGAGAGAGTAAGGTATTCTTGGTATTCTTCTAATGTAAAAAGCCCAATGATTAAGCTGCGAAGGTCTGCCTTCAGTTGCGTATCGCTCCTAAATAGTTTGTGAATAAAGTCTTTTACCTGATTATCGGTAAACTTTTGGAGGTCTACTTTTCTGCGATTTAAACAACCCTCAAAGCAGCTTGCAATGAGGTCGTTTTGCAATTTGATAATAGGACGTAGCACCTCGTTTTGAAATTTTTCTTCTGCACTGATGTCGTCCTTTTCTAGGATGCTGGGTATTGCCGGACGGAGTTGTTTCTTTAAATCTGACATACTACAGCTCTATCTTAGACCAAACCTTTTCACTATTCAGCTTAAACGACCCTAAATGCGTCCTGCTCCATGTTTTAGGATGTATTAATGACAAAAAGCACTCATCCTTATTGTCTTTTTCGTAGAGGTGATAAACCTCACCTATGATTGGCTCAAAGTCATACTTGGCGTGGTACAATAATTCATTGTTTTTGTATTCTTCAACCAGCGAATTATACTCCTCTTTTATTCGTTCAACTTTACTTTTTAGCACATGATTGTAACTTCTAATGCCGCTGCTTTTCCAATTTGAAAGGTTGTTTGAGATTATACTTGGCGCGCCAATATTAGTGCCGTAAGCCAATGCATTGGCGTTATACGATTGGCTTTCCTCATCGAAAACAACATTATCAGGCCGCTTTTTCTGATTAAAACTCAGTAGGTCTTCAGCTATTGGGTCTAGAAGTTTAACGAATTTCTTTACCGATGAATATTGGTTTAAACCTGCACTATATACATCGTTTGCTTTCTCCAAATCTAATTGGCCATCCTCTTCGATGTAGTCTCCTTTTACGTCAACAAATTCAACCTCGCCAATAATCAGATGACATTCACCTTCGGTCAGTTTTATATCCTCTATTAATTTCAATCCTATTTTAATGTTGCTTTCTGCTACAAAAGGAGCGCGAAATTCGTTGGCGTATTCTTTCTTAAGGTTGCATAAATCGAATTGAGATTCACCCTCTGCCAGTTTTACCGATGTAGCATGGGCTCGTTCTAAGAACGATTTGTGCACGTGGTTTAAGGTGTAGTACTTGGTTTCAATAATGCGACCATAGCTATCTGTATCAACCGTAAGCGGTTTTATGATAAAGCCGATTCGAGCGGGTTGGGAGCTGATATGCACAACGGTGTTGAAGATGGCTAAACCAGTGCCGCCATCTTTTCCTTCTGTGCCAATGAGATGCACGCCTTTATAACCAGAAATAGCATTGATAAAATTTGAACGGTATTTTGAGTCCCAAGAATGGAATTCTTCCTTACTGACTTTCATAAGAAATAATGTTTAGTGCTTTCAATTAACGGTAAAGCCGCATTGCTTTAGCCTTCTTTAACATGAACGGAATAAACAATGTTTTCGGTTAATGAGTAAGAAGTGCAATGAGGCTAGAATGTTCTTACGGATTATCTAAATCTGATGTCCACCTGAGTAGCCCAAAAGTTGCAACGGAATAGCCTAGTCTTCCAACAACACCCCAGCCAACTGCTTCAATTGCAGCTCCGCATTTTTGGCGCTGTACTTGGCTTGGCTGCGGTTGCTTTCTGCGTTGAGCATATTCAATTGAGCCTGACGAAACTCGATAGAGGTAACCTGTCCTTGCTTGTACATCTCGTTGGTGCGGTCAAAATTGCGCTGCGTTGTTTTTAGATTGGATTCCTGCGCTTGCACCACAAACAAGGCATTCTGATAGGTTGAATATCCGTTTAACACATCGCGCTGAACGGTAATTGTTGTTCGTTCTTGCTGAATTTTCTGCGACTCAAAAGCAATTTTGGCATTCTGTTGCCGCGTTTTGGTGGTGCCGCCATCAAAGATGTTCCAACTCAAACTTAATCCCGCTTGCGGACCGTAACTAGTGCTACCTGTTAAGAATGCACCGTTGGGATTTTGCTGACCTTGATACGCATAAGCAGCATTGGCAGATAGCGAAGGAAACCAGCCTGCGCGGCCAGCTTTAATGGCGTATTCGCTGTTTCTCAATTGACTCTGGGTCTGCTCAATTTGCACGTTGCGCTCCAAGGCTTTTACAATTAGGTCTTCATTGCTAAGAACTAGGTTGAACACCACGTTGGTATCAACCGAAAAATCGGTGTCTAAGGCACGACCCATCACCAGATTGAGGTTGCGCTTGGCGTTCTCCAACTGCTGAATAGTGTTTAGGAGATTGATGCTGTCGTTGTTTACATCTACCTCGGCATTCAGCACATCAAGCTGTGTTGATTGACCGTATTCGTAGCTGTAATTGGCGCGTTTCAATCGGGTAGAAGAAATGCCGAGCGCACTTTTAAGCATGGCCACATTCTCAGTAAGCTGCGCAATTTGGAAATAGGTGTCTGATAGCTGAAGCAACGTGTTTTCGATAATCTGCTTGGCCTGCAATTCGTTCAGGTTGTGCTGCTCTTTCAGTTGCTTGTAGTTGTAGCTTCTGCCAAACCCATTAAAAATTAGGTAGTTAACACCCACACTGGCGTTGTAGCTATAAGCTTCGGCTGGGTCAAATTGAAAATCACCCTGCACAGTTTCGTTCTCACCAGCATTGTAGGTGATTTGTGCACCGCCAGCAGCATTGGCTGTTGGTAGGAAACCAGAGTTGTAGATGCTCGCATTGTTTTTGCCGGTCTCCACCGTTTTCTGCGCTACCTGAATGTCGTAATTGTGCTGCAGTGCAAGTTTGGCCGCTTCGTCTCGGGTAAGAAATTCTTGGGCGCTGGTTGTATTCAGGCAGAGAAATAACGAGAGAAGGAGAAGCATGGAGTAAAACATCCCCCGGCTTGTTACTCGCCACCCCCTTTTGAAGAGGGAACCTGTCAAAGCTCCATTGGAGCTTGCAGCATTAGTCAAATTGATTTTCATTCGCATATTTCTCTAATTTGCTAATTGTCTATTCCGCTTCATCGTGCTTCTGTTCTACCATTTCCTCAATAGCTGGCTCCACCGATTCCTTGCTTGGTTTTTTTCCTTCCCAAAGCCAATTCAGATAGACTTTTAAACTATTTCCAACAGATAGCAGCATGGGCAGCATTACCAAGGTGAGTATGGTGGCAATGGCTATTCCGTAAGCAATTGAAATGGCCATTGGAATAAGGAATTGTGCCTGTCGACTCTTCTCCAAAATGAGTGGCGATAGACCTGCAATGGTGGTAACTGAAGTGAGGAATATGGCACGGAAACGCGATTTTCCAGCTGCAATCAGCGCATTATCAAAACTCAAACCTTCTTGTAAATAGTTGTTGAATTTGCTAATGAGTACCAGTCCATCGTTTACCACAATACCGATAAGAGCAATAATTCCGAGGAACGAGAGTACGTTTATTGGGAAACCATGCACCCAGTGTCCCCACGAAACACCAATGAGACTAAACGGAATCATAATGAGCAGCAACATGGGCTGCATGTAAGAACGGAAGGTGAAGGCGATTACGATATAAATGAGAAACAGAATGATTGGAAACACCTTCTTGGCCGAACCTACAACCTTGCCAGCTTCGCGATTTTGTCCTTCGTAAAGTGCCGAAACACTCGGATATTTTGAACGAATAACAGGCATAATGTTCTGCTGAATATCGGCAAGCACATCGCTAGCACTTTCTTTCGGGTCTTTGAGGTCGGCATCTACCTTAATCTCGCGTTTTCCGTCTAAGTGATTGATGCTGATTTCGCCCCGGTCGATGGTGTAGTCGGCAATTTCCCTCAATGGAACACGGTCACCTTTGGCAGAAACGATGCGCATATCATCCAAGTTTTTGATGGATGAGCGGTTGTCGCGTTCGTAGCGCACCCACACAATTATTTCGTCTTGTCCGCGCTGAAAACGCTGTACTTGAAGCCCGTTGAATCCAGCACGTACCTGACTAATCACATCATTCAAGGTAAAACCAAGCACATAAGCCTCATCTTTCAGCGTTACTCTAACTTCCTTTATACCAGCAGGGTCGTTGTCGCTTATATCGCGAAGCAGAATGTTTTCCTTTAACCGCTCTTTTAGCTCAATTTTGGCAGCTTTCAGTTCTGCGATATTGTAGCTGAGCAGCGAAACCGAAACAGGCTTTCCGCCAAAATTTGAACCCGAATCGAATATGAGACTTTCAGCAGATGGATGCTCACCCGAGAGTTGAGCGATTGATTCTGCAATGTCTCCAGCAGTGAAATCGCGTTCTTCTCCGGGTAAAAGATTGATCTTTAATGATGCATTTGCCGTTCCCGGACCGATGCGTTTGATGACATTCTCGATTACTTGCTTGTCGCCCGTTTGTTTGGCGCTGTATTCTTCGTTCACTTTCCAAGTTACTTCTTCGATAATCGAAATGATGGAATCGGTTACCTCAGGGTTAATGCCCTGTGGCATTTTCAAGGTTACTGTAACCTGATCGGAAGCAATAACAGGGAAGAAGGTGGTTTTGATGATGCCACCGCTGATGGCACCCAAAGTGATCATGAACAAGGAGATGATGATGGAGAAACCAAGAATCTTGTAGCGCATGAAGAAATGAAGGAAAGGACTGTACAACCGGTCGCGCATAAACTCCATTGCCTTGTTTCCCCACACGTTGAACGCGTAGGTTTTCTGAGTTGGTGATAACGCCTGCGAATGCGCCACGTGAGCCGGAAGAATAATCAACGCTTCAATGAGTGAGAAGGCGAGTGTCAGTATCACTACAATCGAAACTTCTCCGAAGAATTCTCCAATCCTACCATCCAAAAAGAAGAAGGTTGAAAACGCGATGAGCGTGGTGAGAATGGCCGAAACAATGGCGGGCATCACTTCCATTGTGCCATCAATGGCGGCTTGGATGCGTCCTTTTCCTTTCTCGTGATGATGGAAGATGTTCTCTGCAATCACGATTCCATCATCTACCAAAATCCCAATAACGATAATCATTCCGAAGAGGGAAAGCACGTTAATCGTAACATCAAAATAAGATGCAAACATGAACATACCCATAAATGAGATTGGAATTCCGAAAGCCACCCACATGGCCAATCGTGGTCGAAGGAAGAGCGACAGGAAGAAGAGAACGAGCAAAATTCCTTGCACTCCGTTGGTTAAAAGCAGTTCTGTTCGTTGCACAATGAGTTCCGAACGGTCGCTGGTAATGCTGATTTTTACATTATCGTGCTTCTCATTAAAATCGTCTGCGTAACCCATTACCTTTTGAGCCGCCACAATCAAGTCTTCGTTGTTGGTGGTGCTTACTGCTAACGAAACGGACGATTCGCCATTGAAATAAGTTCTGTCTGGCGATTCTGACCACACATCGGCAACCGTGGCCACGTCTTTCAAGCGCACGATTCCGCCCGTTGATTCGGTTTTAAGAATGATGTTGTCCATTTCGTTCCCGTAATAAGAGCGATTGTTTACACGAATGAGGTAGTCTTCCGCTTCCGTTTTGATGGAACCACCCGTTACCAGAATATTGTTGCTGGCAACAGCCGCAGAAACTTCTCTGAACGTGAGGTTGTAAGCGCGCAGTTTTTCCTCATTAACCGAAATGGCAATTTCCTCGGTAGGAAATCCTTTCAGCTCAACTTGCGATATACCGTCAATACCGCGCAGGTCGTTCTCCACTTCGCGGCCAATTCCTTTCAGTGTTTTGAGCGAAATATCCTTGCCACTTACCTCAAATTCAATGGAAACATTGAGGTTTTCGTTCTTAGCCACAACAGGCGGCTCCATTTCTGTGGGGAAGGATGGAACCTTGTCTACAGCGTTCTTCACATCGGCCAAAAGCGCGTCTATATCATAGCCTTTTTCAGATTCAATAGTAATAAGTGCGGTGTTTTCTGATGATGCCGAAGTAAAGCGGTCAACGCCCACCAATCCGCGCAAATTGTCTTCAATTTTCAGCACCACGCCTTCTTCCATTTCCTGCGGAGACGCGCCCGGATAGGCCACCAAAATGGTAACAATTTTGGAATCTTGAAGTGGAAAGAAGCTCGATTTGAGCGAGATCATCCCAAAAATGCCCAGTACAACGCTGGCCAAAATGGCCACGTTTACGGCCACGGGATACTTTATAAAATGCGATATGATGGACTTCATTGTCTTATCAGAATTTCAGATGAAAATTCAAGAACACTAATTCTCGAGCACAGCTATTTTCATTCCCGGAAAGGAGCTAGGAGGCATTTTTGTGAGCACCAAATCGTTGTCTGTCAAGCCAATTACCACAACCGTTCGTTCGTTGAAATACTTGGTTTCTACCGTTTTTTGAACGAGCAGCGAATCCTTTGCCACATACACCTGGTTTTTGCTAAAGAGAACGCTTCGGTCAATTTCAAAAGCATTTTCAATCTCAGTGGCTGCAATTTTTGCTTCTAAGAACATGCCTTCTTCCAACCCAGCACCCGAAACCTCGATGTATACGTTAATGGTTTGCGTACCGGCATTCACCATTGCATTGATACGTGTTACTTTTCCAGTCCAGGCGCTATTGGCTTTGTTTGTGGCATGAAGTGCCACGCGCTGCCCAACTTTCAAGTATTCAATCATCGAAATGCTAACTGGCATTTCCATTTCGTAAACGGAACTCTGAATGAGCGTTCCAAGCTTCTGTCCGGGGCGGATAAGTGTGCTAGGCGTAACCAATGCTTCGATAAGAATACCATCAAACGGAGCAGAGAGGCTGTATTTGGCCAAGGTCAATTCCATGTTTTTTACGTTGTAATACGTGGTATAGATGTTCCGTCCTGTGATAAAGAGTTTCTCTTTGTCTGAAGCAGGTTCGGGTAGGGCAGGGAGTGTGTTCTTCATATCCAATGCAGACAGAAAGGAGTTCCAACGCTCAAACGCATCGGGAAAATCCAAACGAATATCTGCCAACGCAGCCGTTACCATGTTTTGCAAACTACTTTTCTGAGCCATCAGCCCTGCGCGGTACACTTCCGAATCAATGGTAACCAAGCGCGAACCTTTGGCATAACGCTCTCCAGCCTTGAAATTGCCTGAGCTGGAGGTCATAATGCCTTGCACTTCGGCATACAATTCCACACGATTTTTAGCGGTAAGCTTGCCCGTGGCAGTCATTTCAATGGCCACATTGCCATTTTTTACTGGTTGCACGTAAACGGCTGTAATCTGTTTTTCCTTCTTTTTTAGTGGAGGCTTCTTGCTGTCAGACAATTTTGTCTTGAGAAGAAAACCTCCCGCCAAAATGGCTATACTTACTACTATAATGATGATTTTTCTTACCATTTTCTATTTGTTGTGTATGCAACTATCTATATGATTTCCAATGTTGTCCTGAATCTTTTTCATAACATTAATAACGGTTTTTTGATTTTCTTCCGATATACCTTCTTGCATGTGCATAATCACTTCTAACAAGATGGGAGTTGTTTCGTTCAGCACTTTCTCGCCATTCTTGGTCAAATGAACAAGATTCACTCGTTTATCTTCCGAAGAAGTAATTCTGGCAACGAGGTTTTTCTTTTCCATCGTGCTCAGTAAACGGGTCAAGCTCGTTTTGTCACGATCGGTTAAATAAGCCAGATTGTTTTGCGGAAGTGGGCCATCATGAAACAAGGTCTTCATCAAAATCACCTGCTGACGGGTAAGGTCGATTCCTTTCTCAGCCATTTTAGAGGCTATAAAATGGTCGATATGCTTCATGGTCTTACCGATCCATGGCAGCATTAGATTCTCCATTCCAGGAAATATTCCTTTTTTCATCTCGAAGACAAATGTATGTAATATAGTTGCATGTGCAACTAAATAAATGTTAAAACATTGATTTCTCACTTCGCGCGCGAAATTGAAAGTGCATCTTCCATACCTTCGCGCACCTCAAAATGAGCTCAAAGGATCCATACGAAGCACTTCGCTATCCTCAGTTTAGGATATTCTTTATCCTTCGTTCTGCGCTGGTCTTTGCGTGGGCCATGCAATTCGTGGTCATCGAATGGGAGGTTTACAAACTCACCAAAGACCCTTTGTCCCTTGGTTTGATTGGCTTAATGGAAGTAATTCCAGCCATGTCGTTGGCGCTGTTTGCAGGCCACATAGTTGATCAATCGGAGAAACGGAATCTGTTGGTCAAATGCATCTTGGCTTTTCTGGTCATCAGTTCCGGATTGTTTCTTTTTACATGGCCTGTCGTGACCGATAGCCTAGAAACCAACGTGCTGATAGGAGGCATTTACGCCTTGGTCTTCTTTGGTGGTATTGTTCGTGCTTTCATTGGGCCAACGGTTTTCTCGTTGTTCTCTCTTATCATTCCTAAAAAGACGTATCCGAATGGAGCTACTTGGAGCAGTGTGGCGTGGCAATCTGGCGCTGTGGCTGGGCCAGCCGTTGGAGGCATAGCCATCGGTTTTTTTGGAGTGCATTGGTCCATGCTGCTTATTGTGGCTGTAGCACTTGTTTCCCTCATCCTTCTTCTCCGAATTCCAGCTCAAGCCATTCTCAACACGAAAAAGAACGAACCCATCGGGAAAAGCCTCAAGGAAGGCATCGATTTCGTGTTTAAAACTAAGGAGGTTCTTGGGGCAATTACGTTGGATATGTTTGCTGTGCTTTTTGGTGGAGCCGTTGCATTGCTTCCTATTTACGCCACAGATATTCTCAAGGTCGGTTCGGTCGGGTTTGGCTTTCTGCGAGCTGCACCTGCAGTCGGTTCATTCCTTATAATGATGGTGGTTGCCTATTTTCCCTTGAACAATCATGCGGGTAAAAAACTTCTTGCTTCCATCTTTGGTTTCGGTTTGTGCATCATCGTCTTTGGTCTTTCCGAAATCTATTGGATTTCTCTTGTCGCTTTGTTTCTAAGTGGAGTAACGGATGGTATCAGTGTGGTTGTGCGGCAAACCATTCTTCAGTTGTATACACCTGATCATATGCGAGGTAGAGTTTCTTCTGTTAACTCAATGTTTGTGGGTTCAAGTAATGAGCTGGGTGCGTTTGAAAGTGGTCTCACGGCCAAACTCTTCGGAACTGTGAATGCCGTTGTCTTCGGTGGCGTCATCACACTCATGACCGTTGTCGGAACGGGCGCATTGATTCCAAGTCTTCGGAATCTTGATTTCAATACCTTCTTGAAAGACAAAAAGCAAGACAATCTAAGTTGTTGACCGAGATTGTTAAATCCACCGTCAACAACAGTTCCGTATTTCTGACCGTTAGTGAGTTTCTCAGAGGTGAGTAGGTTCAATCATCAGACTGATAAGTATCATCTCTGTCAATTGGATTACTCTGCAACTTGGACGTTCACTAAAGTGTCATAAAATGTTAGTAGAAGAAGCAATGACGGTTCATACAAGAACTGTGAGTCCAGATCAAAGTCTGAGTGATGTACGAAGGATTTTTGAAGAAGAAGACTTTCGTCATTTACCTGTTATGGTAAGCGAAAGGCTGGTTGGTATGATAACCCTTACTGACTTGATGAGAGTAACCTATGGCGCTCACATTGCCGAAGCAGATTTTGAGGTTAATGACCTCATTCTTGAATCTACCACTGTAGAGGAAAGCATGAGTAAGAATTTGAAAACTATCGAAATGGGTGCAGACCTAAAGGAAGCTGCCAGAATTATGCGGAAGTATAAAGTGGGATGTGTTCCTGTGGTTGAAGAAGGTCAGTTACGTGGATTGATTACGACCACAGATATTCTTTCCGCATACATCGAAACTGAAGCTTGATATAGCGTCTTTGTTCATTTCTCTAGACCATTAGTTTTTGACCAAAATATATGCGTTCAGCGAAGTGGCAATCAATAACCACAAGAAGTAAGGCAGCATCAAAAGTGATTTCAACTTCATCTGAGGCCAAAGTCCAATGAGGAAATAGCCCATCAGAATGGCAAGTGAACTGATGATTATGAGTCCGAACGCAACTTGATGGAATTTGAAAAAAATCGGGTTCCAAGCCACATTCAGTATCCATTGAAAAGCGAAAAGACCTATGAGGAAGTTTTTGTTCTCCATTTGCCCCCAAGCAAAAGCCATGTAAAAGGAGAATAAAACCATGATGGTGGTCCAAGCGGCACCAAAAACCCAACCTGGTGGCGTCCATGGAGCTTTATTCACATTCTGATACCATTCGCCCGTAACTTCGCCACCCATCAGAAAACCTCCAATTCCGAGTGCGGCAAAATTGAGGACGAAGAAAACGACTAGCGATTTAAGCATGTTAGTTTGGTTTTTTTGATTGTGCAAGTTAAACAGTTGGCGTGTTGTTTCGTTTAATAGATTCAGTTTAGCTGAACGAATCCAAATCAACTCAAAAATAGAGGTAATAATTTATGGAAGTATATCAATTACAATTAATTGAAACGGCTGTTGCCTTTTTCGGTTACATGGTTTCGCTGCAAGTTGCCAAGCGAATTATTGAAGGGGCAGCAGTCAAATATGAGTACCCTAAACCGAGGGTGAAGATTACTATGAAGATTGTGCAAACCGTATTCTTCATGCTCTTTGCTAGTTTTATGCTGTTTATTTGGGGTGTTAATCAGAGTGAATTAGTCTATTTCATCACATCCTTACTAACCGTTGTAGGTATTGCTTTTCTGGCCCAATGGTCTATTCTATCCAACATTACCGCCACGCTTGTTATCTTTTTCAATCATCCTGTAAAAATTGGAGATACGATAACCGTCTTGGATAAGGAGTTTAACGTGGAAGGCCGTGTGAGTGACATCGGTATTTTCTTTCTAATCATAAAAACCGATGAAGGCGACCAGATTACACTACCAACCATTGTATTTATGCAGAAAATGGTAAAAAAGAAGACAACGTGATGCGTAAAACAGTTCTATTATTTTTCGCCCTGTTCAGTAGCATTGCTTCCGTATGTGCACAGCAACAAGCAACAATCATGTCTTATAATGTGCTCAATTTTCCTAATGGGAATATTGCAGGAAGAGAAGACACGCTTCGTAAACTGATTAACCATGTTCAGCCCGATTTATTTCTCATGCAAGAGTTGAAATCGGATAGTGGATTACAGTTGATATTGAACGAGAGTTTTGCAGATTTGAGTGCAAACTACGAGGCTTCTACTTTTCTGCCTCAGCAAAGCAATCCGAGTAGTAATTTTAAACTGCAGCAGGCCATTATCTACAATACAGACCTTTTTGGTTTGGCTTCCGAAGGCTTTTTAATGACCTCGACACGAGACATTAATGAGTTTAAACTCTACTATAAGAGCCCAACACTTGCGTCTGGAGCCGATACCATTTTTCTTTATGTGTTTGTTGCGCATTTAAAAAGCAGTCAGGGTGCTGCAAATGTGGCAGAAAGACTTTCTATGGCGCAGACATTTTCCACTCATTTGGCCTACCTACCTCAGAATGCCAACGTCATTTTTGCTGGCGATTTTAACGTATACACCAGTACAGAACCAGCTTACCAAGAACTACTCGACAACACGAATGCTATTCAATTAAAAGACCCCATTAATACTCCTGGTAATTGGAATTCGAGCAGTTTTCAGCCAAAGTCTGTTCTTACGCAAAGCACAAGGTCGTCAGCCATATTTGGTGATGGTGCAGGAGGAGGGGTTGATGACCGATTCGATTTTATCCTTTTATCTACCAATACATTCAATAATTGGAATACGGTTGTCTACGAACCCGATTCGTATCATGCAATGGGCAACAACGGCACATGCTACAATCAAAGCATCACTGCTTGCGCTGGTGGCGATTGGCCAGATGAAATTCTTTCGTCTCTCTATTTTATGAGTGATCATTTACCCATTGTTCTTAACCTTAATTTTGGCGTTGGCTCGGTAACCGTCAACGAGTCTGATGCGCAGAACTGTTCGGCATACATGAATGCAGAAACGCTTGAAGTAAACTGGAATTTTGATGAACGTGTAATATTGCGTATCACGGATCAACTTGGCCGCGTCTTTTATGAAACTCAAACGAACTTGCTTAACGGTAAGAATCGAATCGACTTGAGCAATTTGAATCTCAAAACTGGTGTGCATATCATTCAGGTTTATTCAGAGAAAAATCAGCTTCAAGTAAAAACGCTCAAGCTCCCGTAAACTTATTGTTTCTTGTGGCCGATTGAGAAATCGTTGCTGAATAAACGCTAGCCAAATGAACATCCTATTTATTTGTAGTGAAAACAAGGATAGAAGCCGAACAGCCGAAAGTATTTTTAGCGAGAGCGAAGAACACGTGGTGCGTTCTGCAGGAACATCATCTTCGGCAAGAATAAAGGTTAGCGAGCCCATTCTGCTTTGGGCAGACATGGTCTTTTGTATGGAGGGTAAACACAAGGAAATCCTGACGCAGAAGTTTGAAACAGCCACGCGCGACTTGCGCATTATCGTTCTCAATATTGAAGACGAATACAAGTATATGCAGCAAGAACTTATAGAAGAGTTGGAGGATGCGACTGCGCCTTATTTCTGATTCAACCGTTACCAAATGTCATCAAAATCAACCACCACCTCCGGTGTTTTAGGATGCGCTTGACAGGTAAGAACCAACCCCGAAGCAACTTCCTTATCTGTAAGCGAATAGTTGAGTTCCATAGTAACTTCTCCTTTCTTAACTCTTGCCAAACAAGTGCAGCAGACACCACCTTTGCACGAGTACGGTACATCCAATCCAGCACGGTCGGCTGCGTCTAAGATGGTTTCATGGCCGGGTTCCATTTCAAAAGCGAATTCATCACCGTCCATTATTACAGTAATTTGACTTTTTACCGTTTCGCTGGTTGTTGCCTCCGCCAGCGGTGGCGTGGCAAATCCCGCAGTTGGATTGGTTGTGCCGAAAAGTTCAAAATGTAATCGTTCCTCTTCAACACCTTTTTCTTCCAATACCTTTTTTGCCGCGTGGATTATCTCCTCTGGCCCACACATATAGAAGGAGTCCACTTCAGCAGGATCAAATAAAATCTCGCTGAATTTGCGAATTTTCTCTTCGTTAATCCTTCCACGGAAAAGGTCAGAACCCATTTCCTCTTTGCTCATCACATAATGAATTTCCAATCTGTCTGGGAAACGGTTTTTCAGTGCATTAATCTCATCCACATAAATAATGGTAGATGCATACCGATTGCCATAGAAACAGGTGAATTGACTTAAAGGCTCGGTTTCCAATACATGTTTCATCATGCTGATAATAGGCGTAACGCCACTTCCAGCACAAAAACTTACGTAATGCTTCTTGTTCGAGGCGTCTGTATTTATCACAAATCGACCACGAGGTGCAAGCGTATTGAGTCTGTCGCCAACTTTCAATTCGCGGTTAGCGTAGGTAGAAAAACGTCCGTCAGGTACTTCTTTCACACCAACACGCAATTCACCTTCTTGCGGAGACGAACTGATAGAGTAGGAACGTTTCAGTTCCTCACCGTTCACTTCATGCTTAAACATGACATATTGGCCTGGAAGAAATTTGAACTCTTCCGCCAGTTCTGCCGGAATCTTTAGTTTGATGGAAACGGCCTCAACTGTTTCTCTCTTTATATCAACAACCTCAAGCGGGTGAAAAGTGGCCATGCAAATGCGTTTTTTGTTCGGACAAATCTATCATATCTGTAATCAAGGACAAGTGATACTCAGCTTTTGTTAAGACTTAACCTTTTCCGTTTTTACAAAGCCCAAAACTTCCGCTTCATTCAGCAAAGCATCACTCATTTTATAGGTGAGCCAATAGTTGAGAACCAGAACGTATTCCTCCTTTGTGGGATTGAGACGGAGAAAATCCAACCAAAGCAGCGCAATGGTTAGTTCGGCCAAGTAAAAGGCCACATCTCGTGAGTAGGCCACCATATCTTCTGCCGACTTTGCACTAGAAACAAAGCCAAGAAACGTGTTCAGTTTAGTTCCAATGGTTGCATGAAAATCCTTCAATGAGGCTGGATAATCCTGCTTCATCAGTTCTTTGGAGTAAACCGCAAAAGCATTTAATCCATTCTCTTTTTCTGCTGCGCGAAGCATATCTAATGAAAGCACGTTGGTCGTTCCTTCCCAAATGCTCAGCACCTGCGCATCGCGCAACATGGAAGGAATGCCGCTGTCTTCCAAATAACCCAAGCCACCGAACATTTCAACGTATTCCGAAGCAGATTTGATGGCCTGTTTGGCGGTATACAATTTGGCTACTGGCGTAAGTAAACGAAGCAACGATTGCTCCGTTTCTGAAGCCAAATTGCATTCCTCTTTCCCAAGCAATCGTGTGAGAAAAAGACCTAATATTAAGTTTGATTGATAGGTGATTTCCAGCTTTTTCAGGCTCTTCTCATACAATATATGCTGACCGATTTTCTTACCAAAAGCCTCCCTCTGCGTAGCATAAGCCTTTGGCAGCGAATACGCTCTCCGCATGTAAGAGACGGCACTTACCGTATTGTAAATACGCGTGATGTTGAATAGCGTAGAAATCGTTTTTACGCCTTTGCCTTTCTCTCCAACCAACCTTGCTTTTGCTCCTGTCAATTCCAACTGAGCCGTTGGCAAGGCACGTGTTCCGAGTTTGTCTTTGAGCGCTTCCACTTCGATTCCGTTCAGCTTTCCATCTTTGTTTCTGATAGGAAGATAAAACACCGAAAGTGGGGCGCGTTTTCCTTCTTGCGGCTGCTCAGTCGAAGCCAAGGTGAACGCCATATTAGCCGTAATGGCTGATGTGAACCATTTGTGGCCTTTCAATTCGTAATGCTCGCCATCAGGATAGGCGAATGTCATAGACCGCGACACATCCGAACCCCCTGTCCGCTCCGTCATCCATTGTCCGCTGGTCTTGAACCTCTCCGGATTTCGCGAGGTCAACCCTTCAAATGGCTCATCTTTCAGGAATTTGTCGCCAAAGAGTTCAATCAATCTTGCTGCTCCGTCTGTCATTGCCAACGGGCAGGTGTAAATGGCCGAAGAAGCCGTGAACATATACAACTTCACGAACTGATACAGCCTTGAATATTCCTTTTGCTCGCGTTCGTAGCCAATCGCAACCAGACCGTCTTCAGCCGCTACGCGCTCCAACCGTTTCCATCCCTCAGCAACTTTGATCTCGTCCACGCGGTTTCCCCACGCATCAAACTGCGTGAGGGTTGGTTCGTTCATTTCCGCATCGCGGGCCCAAACAAGGAAATCGCGCCCCACGCGTCCCCCAAATCGCTTCAGGTCGGGTCTAATCTCTGCCAAAATTTGTGCAGGCAAATACGTTTCGAGGTAATGATTGAGGAAGGTGTCGTCTTCAAACTCATTCCCAAGTTTGGGTACTTGCTGAATGAAATCGGAATAGGGCGTGTGTTTTTTCATGGTACGTAATTGTGTGGCTAAGTTACAGGTCTTCCGTCATTGCGAGCGGAGTTTACGAAGCGCGGCAATCTCAACCGGGAGATTGCCGCAGTTGTTCCTCGTTCGCAATGACGCGCTCTGAGCGCCCAAGCACGAAACCCCTCCCTCTTGTTTTAATTGGTATCAATTTTAGTTCGAAAGGTTTGCCAAACGGACGTTTGAGGCAATAGCCCCAAAGGCAGTGGCGTTAAAGCAGCAAGACCATTACCCCATTCCTGTTCTGAACTGCTGGTGTGGGCAGTATAAAAAGAGAAAGGGCGTTCCGATACATCGGAACGCCCTTTCAGAAAATCAGGTTTTTGAAGCCTTATTAGTTCCGCAGAAGGTCAATTTCAAGATCAATCTTATTGTCGATAACCATATCGGCCATTGTTGATTTAAAATCTACTCCATAGTCCATGCGGTTAAATGTTAAGATTCCCGTTACGTGCTCATCTGTAACCGTTACGTTTTTTACAGTTTCTTCCTGCGTTTTTCCACGAACCGTTAGATTTCCAGTTACTTCTGTACCGTCTTCTGACACTTTGGTAACATCAAATTTTGCTGTTGGGTAATTTGCAACATCAAAAAATTCAGCAGAGGACAGATGGTTTACCAACTTTTCCTTGGTTTTGTCCTTCTCTGGGTTAAAATTGTCATCAAGTGGAATAATGGTTTTTAAATCCACTACGAAATCACCATCTACGACTTTCCCGTTTTCAACATCCATCGATGCAGAAGCAAGTCTTACGTGTCCATTATGAGCATACATTTTCATCATGGAACATTTCCAACCAACGGTGCTGGCTGCCGCATCTATAGATGATACCGGTGTCATTTCATCTGTTTCTACTGTTTCTGTTTCAACCTGCTTGTTGGCATCTGTGTTTGAGCAGCCCATGAGGAATGTCATTCCTATTGTTGCAGAGAGAATAAGTTTGTAAGTTTTCATTTTTTATTGGTTTGGTAGAATACGACCGTTTTGCCCGAAACGTATCCTGTTGTTTACTATGTCTCGACATTGCAAGGACTGAAATGTTCAATAGAAGACTAAAAAAAATTATTGAATGGCCCCTAGAGCGACCTTGGCTTCTGGGTCGATGGACACATATGCAACCCAATCAGCTGTTTCTAAAGCGGGAGGGAGGACGATAGGATTTCTCAAATAGTCCAAGCGTTTACCGAGAAAAATGCAGCTTTTCCAGAGGAATGCGATGAGCGATTTTTGGTCAAGATTCGGATGTACGTGCGGCTTCACCAGGCGCTCGTGATAGAATGGATAAAGGTTTCAATGTACACCCGAATACATGTGATGTACATCATGATACCCGTTGTTGAAAGCGAGGGTATTGAAAGTCCATCCGGTGAAAGAACGCGAATGGTTGTATGGGTGATTTTCATCGCAACCATCATGTTGCCAATAATTCGCTCCAAAAATTCCTCACAGGGCATAGATGTTCGGTATGATGACCAATAAAAGTGCCCGTTGCCAGTCCAATACGAAAAGTCCCACTTTGAGGAAGAAAAGCAACGTAGCTTCTACTTTATATTGTGAAGACCAGATAGGTTTGATGTCCTTCATGCGTTTTACAAATCGCTTCTCAGACTTCATGATATCTGGTAAGACAATGAAGGATAGAAGCAGTTGGTTCAGTAAATTCCATCTAAACCGTGCTCGCGTAGTCCGTATGGCGTCCTTGGCAGTTTGAACATGCTTATGGTGACTAAGATTGTGACCAGGAACGAAACCGCTGACAGGATTACAGTGAATTGCCGATAGATAAAGTTGAAACGCTCGGTTCCAGTTCTTATCCCTGAAAACAGGTACGTGAATAACGTTATGAATAATCGTTACAATCACGAACTGATAAACACAATTTGCTGCAATCAATCCAAGTTTCCCAAGCCATCCGAATTTTGCAAAGAGAATCCAGCTTATTGGTAGGAAAACCGCTTAGGCGCCAAAAGTTGCTAGCGTTCGGTAATCGGCCTTGTATCTAAAATGAGGCAGGCTTGGCTCATAGCGTAAAAGTAAGGATTGATTTCGGTTACTTTCCTGCGTGAACGTTATGCTGGAGATTCTCTATAGAGTTACTCCGAAGCTAATCTTCGATAAACCCTAGTCAGTTGATGTTTGGATGTAAATATTAGCTCGTAGTTGGCAGTGAGTTCTTTAAGAAGTTCGAGCGTGTTCGGGTGTTCCATAAATTGCTCATCTAAACACCAAGTGACCACATAATCAATTCTACTTTTCGTACTCGATTCGTAGTTCATGATTCCAACACCAGGAGGCTGGTGCTCCAATCCGCCACCCTTACTTAAATAAGTGTATGGGTTTTTGTCGGTTTTCCAAATAATGGGAAAGTAACCTGTGTTGGCCTCATAGTTCCCAAAAAGCACCAGTGGTTTGTCAGTTCCTGAATAATCAAATGCATGCATAAATAGCCAGACCTTTTGGCTAATACGGTCACCAGCGGGCGTCTTTCCGTTGTGAGAAAAGCTTAGTGGAAGAACAGTTGACCTGCTGGGAATGACCGTGTTGGCCGAAACATATTCTTCAACAGCATCGGAAGCAAATCGGTGAATGGGAATACGAAGCACGGAAAACATGATGATGATGCTTATGCCAACAACGGTTGTGACTCTTTTCTGTTGATGGTTGTAAGGAATGTGAGCAAGCCAAAGGAAAACAACCAAGTAAGGGATGAATTGCAATCGTTTGCTCAAGATGCCTGCACCTGCCAGTGCCCCTGGTTGGATGAAATAGAGAAGTACCATCAACAAGAATGCCCCGAATAGCCCATCATACATGCTCCAGATCCGATTCCGAATTTTACCTATTAAAGCAGTTAGGACGAGCGTGCCGAAAAGGATAGAAAGGGCCATGGCCGCATATTTCTCGTTCTCGTGGAGATTTATCAGAGACGTAAGTTCAATCAGTTCATGATACAAGTACTTGGCAGAATCCGGATTGGGTTTAGGGTGAAGTCCCTTGCGCATAAGGTATTCCATCATCAGCAGGATTCCAGGCAGAAATCCTAAAATAATGTTCCCGAAACTGCGTAGGGTATCACTTCTTGTCGCGTTTTTGGCATCCGAGCCACCCAAGAGAGGTACCACCAATTTGCCCATTGCCATTGAGCCTATCATCAGACCCGAAAGAAGGAAGCCTATAGGGTGGGTAAAATAGGTCAGAAGATTGATAAATGCAAAGACCATCAATCTTGGCCATGTCATATACTGATGGCATTTCAGCCAGAACCAAATTCCTAGAAAACAGAAGGCAAATCCGTACGAATAATTGAAAAACCCCATCTGGAACATATGATGGAATATGAACGGTAAGCCAAGAAGTATGAGGAAAGTGTTTTGCTTATTTATCAACCTAATGATTCCGCGAATCAGCAAACCGAAGAGTAGAACGTACACGGTCAGAAATACTTTTTCGGCCATCCTATCGGTGAGAAATGTGAGCAGGAATGCCAAAGAAAGATGACTGAACCAGTTGGGTTCAGTGTTCCGGTTAAGTACGTAGTATTCGGAATAGAAATCAACATCGGTTCCCGTTATGAAATCCAACAACACCTTGGAATTGTATAGATGACATGGCCCATCCCCGGTAAGGAAATACGTGTTGCTCCAAATAGGAAAAAGCATCAAGCCAATGAGTAGCCAGAATAGTACAGTTTCAATCTGAAAGAATGAAAAGCGCTTTTGAGGCATGTTTCAAGCTAAGAAATTATGCAACCTATGATTAGATAAATCTCTTTACCCTTCATCCATCTCAACCAACAGAGTAGCAACGGTTCTATAATCACCTTTGTAGCTGATGAGGTTGCTTGGCTCATGCTGCAAAAGTAGCAATCAGGCAATACGTTGCGCTAACCACTCAAATTCCGTCCAAATGCACATTTTTTACCGCTCTGCCCGATGGATCATTTATGTTCTTGAAAGAAGCGTCCCATTCCAACACAATCGGTGTGCTGCACGCGATGGAAGGAACCGAAGGAACCGTCAAAGCGGCAGATTCCGAAGGAAAGTGCTCTTCGAAAATGGTTCTGTAATGATATTCCTCCTTATTCTGAGGCGGATTTATCGGAAAACGGTGATGCTTCTGATTCATCTGCTCATCCGAAACCGCTGCTGCCACCGTTGCTTTTAGTGTATCAATCCAATCGTAGCCAACACCGTCAGAGAATTGCTCTTTTTGCCTCCAAGCCACGCTTGTAGGCAGATAATCTTCAAACGCTTCACGTAGGATTGACTTTTCCATCTTGCCATTTCCGCACATTTTATCAGTTGGATTCAGGTTCATGGCGATATCCATGAATTCCTTGTCCAAGAATGGAACACGGCCTTCTATACCCCAAGCTGCCAACGATTTGTTTGCACGGTTGCAATCGTAAAGGCTCAGTTTTTCGAGTTTCCGAACGGTTTCCTTGTGAAATTCTTCCGCATTTGGCGCCTTGTGGAAGTAGAGGTAACCACCAAAAATCTCATCAGCACCTTCTCCCGAAAGAACCATTTTTACGCCCATTGATTTAATGACTCGTGCCATTAAATACATTGGTGTTGATGCACGAATCGTAGTCACATCATACGTTTCCAAATGATAGATTACATCACGGATAGCATCCAATCCTTCTTGAATGGTGAAGTTGATTTCGTGATGAACCGTTCCGATATGGTCGGCAACTTCCTTCGCGAATTTTAAATCTGGACTTCCTTTCAAGCCCACAGAAAACGAATGCAATTGCGGCCACCACGCAGCCGATTGATCATTCGATTCAATGCGTTTGGCAGCGAATTTCTTAGCCACGGCTGAAATAATGGATGAGTCCAATCCGCCAGAAAGCAACACTCCGTAAGGCACATCCGACATCAACTGGCGGTGCACTGCGGCTTCCAAACCATTACGAAGCGCTTCCGAATCACTCGTGTTGTTCTTTACGTTTTCAAACTCAGTCCAATCCCGGTTGTACCATTTAGTTGGTACCGAATCTGTGCTCGATAGATAATGTCCAGGAGGAAAAAGCTCAATCTTTTTGCAGACGCCTTCCAAAGCTTTCAGTTCAGAAGCAACATAGAAATTGCCTTCTGCATCCCAACCTTGGTATAAAGGAATAATGCCAACGTGATCGCGACCAATCATGTAGGTGCCCTTGACCTTGTCGTAAAGCGCAAACGCAAAAATGCCGTTCAGGTCTTCCAGAAAATCAACTCCTTTTTCTTGATAAAGAGCTAAGATTACTTCGCAATCCGACTGCGTTTGAAAGTTATACTTGGAAGCAAGTCGCGCACGAATTCCCTGATGATTGTAAATCTCACCATTCACCGCCAAAATCAAATTTCCGTCTTCGCTAATGAGTGGCTGACCGCCAGAAGTCGGATCCACAATGGCTAATCGCTCATGCGCGAGAATGGCCTTGTCATCCGAAAACACACCCGACCAATCTGGTCCGCGATGTCTGATTTTCTTAGCCATCTCAAGCACTTGTGACCTAAGGGTTTGGCTATCTCCTTTAATGTCAAATACTGCTACAATTCCGCACATGTTTTCATCTAAAAATGAGCGCACGAAGGTAGCTTGCGTTTAGGGATTTATTCTGCTGATACTTAAACAAATCCCGTTACAATTACCAGCATTGCTCTCGTTGGTGTTTAGTTTTATTTGATGGATGGAGTTGTGAAGAGGTTGATATGTTAAAATTAAGAAGGGCGTCCAGATAAATCGGGACGCCCTTCGAGAAAAGACCTTCAAGGTCTTAGATGGTAGTTATTGAATAATCAACTTTCTAGCAATTGACTCCGTTCCGTCTTCCAACTTTAGGAAATATATTCCTTTTGAAAGATTGCTCAGGTCGATGGCTTTGCGAAGATTACTGTTTACCGAAGCAATTCGCTCTGAGTAAACCAGTTTTCCATTCACGTCAACCACTATCATGGCAAATCCTTCGCTATCTCCGTTGATGTCAAGAACAATCTGACCATTTGAAGGATTCGGATAAACATCGATGGTTAGGTTTCCGAGTTCAGAGATGCCTGTGCAGGCACTAACCGTAAGCGTGAAAGAATTACTTACGCCAGAGCAGCCATTTTGGTCAACGGTCACGAATATCTCATGCGTTCCCAATCCAAGCACATTGCCAAAAAGTTGTGCTGTCTGAGAGTTGTTTCCGGTACTCCATAGATAAGAATCGTAAGGGTCGGAAGTGACAGACAGTACTTGCGTAAGGCAGATGGTAGTGTCTGTGTAGGCTAACTGTGGCGTTGGGCTATTGTCAACAAACGTCATAGACCATCCGATAATGCTTCCAACGTCTCCACCAAAATTATCATACGCCAATAGCGACCACGCACCATTCGGATTCTGACCATCATAAAGGCTTGCGAAACCTTCTGGATTTTCTGTGTGGTAGATTCCCGGCAATATGTCGGTTGCTTGAAGCGTGATGTCGTTGCTAGAAGTATCGCTAAACACAACGTTAGACATATTGTCGCCACTACCACCATTACCAGTGCTTAACTCCAATGTGTCGCCTGCAGGCGATACGAGATAGATATCAAGGTCGCTCAACCAAGTATGCGCAATAGAGTCAATAGTCACATTATCAATCTCAAGACATCCATCCAATGCAGGAGGAAGACCACAGAAGAAAATTTCAGAAGCTGCTCCAACTGGACTCGAATCTGGAATTGGCACAACTGCATTCTGAGATTGAGAAATCGGTGTGCTAGAACCAAAGTTTTCTACGATGCTGCCAAACAGCGAGTCGTTGCTGTTGTCCTCATCTCCAACTAGGGAAACAAAAACATCAATGCTATAAACGTCTTCGATTGTAAGATCCGCCAATTCTGTTGAGAAAGTGATGCTAGCCGTAGCTCCACTTGCAATACTCGCTCCTGAGTAGGTTTCTGTTTGAGCTGGTGAACCATCTACGCTAAATCCATAATCGAATGCAGTAACTGCTTGCAAACCATTGTTGTAAACCGTGAAGATGATAGCTTCTTCGCCCAATTGACATCCATCTCTTGGGGCATCGAAAGAAACCACTTCCAAATCGAATTCTGGTTGAGCACGGATGGAGATGTCATCCAAACCGAATCCATCATCATTTATTGAACCGTCAGAACTAAAAACGAAACGGATTTTAACGCTTGATTGTCCTGCTGCGCCATCCATAAGATGTTCGGCAGTTAGCCAGTCGTTGGCGGCACCAGAAGTACCATTCCATTGGTCGTCAAATGCATCGTTGTACCAGTTTTCTCCTTCGCCAGCTGCACCAAGTTTTGTCCAAGTTGTACCGCCATCAAACGAAATATCAACCCAACCTTCATCACAGCAAGATTCTGTTCTGAATATTCCTGCAAAGCTCAGAAGCGGATCAGCACTCAATGAACTGAAATCCAAGCAAGGCGATTCAACATAAGAATCTTCATTGATTACGTAGTTGCCTGTAAGGTTAGTTACCCAAGCGTTTACTCCAGAATTAGCAGTGTCGATAAACGCTGTTTCAGGATCACCAAACTGCCAAGTTGAATTTACTCCACCACTTGTCCAGCCGTTGGTTCCAGTTTCAAAATCTTCTAAGTATGGGAAGCTTGAAACGGTTGGAACACTAGTAATGGTAACGCTCAATGTGTCGTTTGAGGTATCTCCATCATCAACAGTTGAAGTCCATACTACAAGTTCGTAATCGCCATTAACACTCAGGTCGATTGTTTGGCTCAATGTGAATATAGAATCACCACCAACTGCAATGCTGTTGTTGAATACTTCAGATACTACAGTTCCGTTATCAAGACTGAATCCAATAATGACCGAATCCATAACAGTAGAACCAAGATTGGTTACGTGAATCTGAATAGCCTCTATGCTTGTAAGTCCACAACCTGATTGAGGCGAAACGATTGCCGTAACCTCACTGTTTATGGCTGGTTGTTCTGTTATGCTAATATCATCAATTCCAAACCCATCATTTTCTATAGAGCCATCTGAGCTGAATACGAATCGGATTTTCACTGAGCTTTCGCCAGCTGCTCCATCAAGAAGATGTCTAACATTCCTCCATTCGGTTGCAGGACCTGATGTTCCATTCCACCAGTTATTGAATGTGTTATTATACCAGTTTTCTCCTTCTCCCGATAGGCCAAGTCTTGTCCAAGTAGTTCCACCATCGAACGAAATGTCAACATAACCTTCATCGCAGCAACTTTCCGTCTCAAAAATCTGAGCAAACTCGAGAATTGGGTCAACTGCAAGAGACGAGAAGTCAAAGCAAGGAGACTCTATGTAAGACTGCTCACTAACCGCGTAATCTCCTGTGAGGTTGGTAACCCATGCGTTGATGCCGGAATTTGCCGTATCGATGAATACTCCCTCAGGGTCTCCTAGTTCCCATGAACTGAAATCACCACCTGTAACCCAACCTGCTGGTCCAGACTCGAATCCTTCTAGGTATGGAAGAGTAGAAAGTACAGGTATGTTATTTACTGTAATGAAAAGTGAGTCATTACCTGGGTCACCATCTCCTACAACGGCTGTCCAAGCACCGAAATCATATGCACCAAGGACAGAAAGGTCAACTGGAACAGAGAAGGTTAATGTGTCAATTTCGCCTGAATAAAGCGTGTCGGAAATCAGTTCGGTAACAACGCCACCACCTGAGTTGTATTCAACATTGAAATCTACCAGAAAGTCATCTCCCGTGTTTTCTATTACAACCGTTACCAATTCAATTCCAAGACCACATCCGCTAACAGGCGAAAGGATTTCGGTAACGCTAGCGTTTACTGCTGGTTGTTCGAAGATTGAAATATCATCGAAACCAAATCCTTCATTTTGAATAGATCCATCAGAACTGAATACAATTCTGAGCTTAACAGAACCTTCTCCGGCAGCATTGTCCAACAGATGTTCTGCTGTTCTCCACATGGTTGCACCAGTACCTGCTCCAGTTCCATCCCATTCATTGTTGATGGCGTCATCGTACCAGTTTTCTCCTTCACCAGCCAAACCTAAACGATTCCAAGTCGTGCCAGCATCAAATGAGATTTCAACATAACCTTCATCACAGCAATTTTCTGTATTAAAAATGTGAGCAAACCTGAATACAGGATCAATGCTAAGGCTTGAGAAATCGAAGCACGGTGATTCTACATAAGATAATTCGCTTACAGTATAAACGCCATCTAAATTGGTTACCCATGCATTTACACCGGAATTAGCAGCAGCAATCAATGTGCCTGCCGGAGCGCCAAGTTCCCATGTGTTTGAAGTTCCTCCAGAAATCCAGCCTCCAGCTCCGGATTCAAATCCCTCTGAGTATGGTAGCCCACTGATTACTGGAATATTAATAACGCTGAACCAAATTGTGTCATTTGTAGCATCCAAATCTCCGAGAACCTCTATCCAAGCTGCGAAATCGTATGTGCCTATAACACTTACATCAGCCGGAACAGTAAAGGTTAGTGTGTCCGTTTCTCCAGAAGCAATGTTTACACTGAACGTCTCCGTTTCAGTAGCAGCATTTAGCTCATACGAAGCAGAAACAGAAGTAATAGCATCAATACCATTATTGTAAATGGTGAACGAAACAGTTTCAGTTCCAAGACCGCAACCATTGCTAGGAGAAAGTGCCGCAATGGCAGCTGCATCTACTGTTGGTGGAACATAGATTGAAACATTATCAAGTCCTACAAACCAGTTCCAGCCATTTCCATCACTAAAAATGAATTTCATTCGGAAATCAGCAATAAGGTAATTGCTGAGGTCGATGGATGCATTCCTTGGGTCACAAGTAGGAAAGAAGCCAAAGCATCCTGGATCCGTATTTTCTGTGAATACTGTGTCCCAATCAGCTCCATTCCAAAGAGCAACAGCAAAATAAGAAGCACCCAAATCTTCAAAAATGTAATCGAAATTGAGTTGTGCTGTGTCTAAATTAGAAAGATCAACAATTGGTGATACGAGGTCCATAATCACAGCAGGATATGCATTTCCCAAATCATCATCATGCACGTAAGCCATGCAACTACCATCTACATTACCATTAGGCGAACCGAGCGAATTGTTACCAAACGACCAAACCGTATCGCCTAACACAACAGTGTTGGTCCAGCCTGCAGGAAGAGAGCAAGCATTGAAATCTTCCAAGAATACGCTCTGAGCGCTGACAGACCCTACAAGAAGAAGTAAGGCAATAGTGTACAATTTATTCATTTCATGTTTTTTTCGGACTGTAAATGTAAGCTGGAGAAACTGCGTGAGTCACGTTTAGTTTTCATAGGTTATTAAGAATGGTCGAGTTTAGTACGAAAAAAAGACTCAGTCCTCAGGCAAATCACGTTTATCTGCCTTTTTCTTCTTTTTCCGCTCCTTGGCTACTATCGGTTTCGAATGGAAGAAATAACGAATATCAAAGGTGAGGTAACTACCGTTTAGCCTTACCTCCTGAGCTGTAGAAGCGTAGCCATCTTCAAAATAGCCAAATTTGCTGCTGTAAACGTCTGCAAATGGTATGTGGTAGGTGCCGCCCAAATAAAAGAAACCTATCTTTTTTGTTCGGTATTCAAACCCAAGATTGGCAACGGCTCCTCCATGTATAAAACCATCGTTGCCTGGTTTGCCATCAAACCCAAGTCTAAGTGATGAATGTTTGAAATACTGATTGGTGCTACTCGAATTCTCATCAGAAGTAAAAATATCCGAAGGGAAGAAAGTGAGCTGCAACCCTGCGGCAGCATTCATAAAAATGTGCTTACTTAATTGCACAAATACCAGCAATTTGATGGGATGCTCATAGCCTATAATGGTAAAATCTGTTTTGCTGGTGTAACCAGAACCAGCAGGAGAGGTTGGGGTGCCGGCAGTTGAATCTCTACGAATGTCTAGATTGTAGTTCCGCTGCACGAAGTTCAATCCAGTTTCTAGCGCAAACCGTTTGTGAAAACTATAACGGATTACCATTCCTGCTGAGAAGCTGAATTTGGGAGAAACTTTGATGCTGAATTCGTCACTGGCAACAAGTTGGTCGCCCGTTTTCAGAAAATCAATTGGGAAGATGGGACGAAATTCGATGCCGGCCGTAATCGTCTGAACATTCTCGCCATCCTGCGCCCAGCAATTAAGCACTGTCATGGATAGAATAAGAAAGAGCACGGATTTTCGCATCGTTGCAAAGTTAACATGCCAGATTGAGACAAGTTGTTTTTTGAAAAATCAAAAGTGACCTAGCATACACGGTAAACGCTTTTCTCAGCTTTTATTTGCAGCCATGAATTGGACTTTATTCTCGGCAGTGGTACTGTTTCTGTCCCTCGTTTCGGCCAGTTACCACAAAAGGCGCGGTTATTTTTTTTGGCGAACCTTGATGATGGCTCTCATGGGTTTTGCGGGAATTGGACTGCTGATTTACCAGCTAGTGTTTGTTTGAGGTTTTTATAAATATTTCACTCATCTTCTGCAAGAAAATTTTTGAACTCAGAAAATGGAACGAAGTCCGCCTGCTAGACTGACAGGGGCAGGGGACTTTTTTTTGCCCCTCGTCACATGTGTCCAGTCCATAAAGCACAGGGTTATTAATTGTTTTGAACTTATTTCTTTCAAAAAAAATCAATTCAAGTTCGCAGTGTTATTCGTTTTCCCGATACAATATTGTTTTAGATTTAGTGTGGCTCATGCGTGCCTTTCATCACACAGCTAAAGAGTGTTGTAAACGACATTAGTAGCTTGTTATATATGCGATTTACAACAATCACACAAACGCTAGTGTTACACTCGTCAAATACACTAACATGAAAACAATAGTTAAAATATTAATCGTAGTTACTGGGTTTATGCCGTTGGCGGCCTTTGCCCAAAATGCAATGCAAGACGTTATTTACCTCAAAGATGGCAGCATCTATAAGGGAATGATTATCGAAACGGTTCCCAACGTGAGCTATAAGATAGAGTCGAAAGACGGAAACGTATTTGCCGTGACGGTGGATGAAGTAGATAAGATAACCAAAGAGCGGAACCAATACGCCATGAGCGGTTTCGGCCCGTGGGGACGCCAGCCTTGGGGCATGGATACTACACGTTATCAACCGCGTGAAAAAGGCTATTTCAACGAACTTCAGATTTTAGTTGAAAATGTACAGGGAGGCGTTCGATTTGTCAATGGATACAAGTTTAATCGCTACGCCTATCTTGGTATCGGATTTGGGGTAGACCGTGTATTCTCAAACCCGTTCAATCCAAGGGTTAATGGACTTGATAGGAAAGAACTGGCTGGAATATATCTTCCGCTTTACGTTTATCATGCTGGAGATGGGCCTTCGAGAGGACGTTTTACACCTTTTTACGCAGTAGAAGCAGGTTATGCCATGGCATTCAGGGGTGTTGGTAAAAAGTCTGATTCTAACGTAGACGACTTTGGCAACAGGCTCAAAGGAGGTGCTATTGCTGGTGTCGGACTTGGTTTTAAACTACAATCGCGAAGACACAAGGGGCATTTTAGCCTACTGTTCAATGTAAATTACAAGCAGGTCAATTATGATTTCGACCAATTGTTCATAGATCAAGCAGGACAGGTTACAGCCAAGGTGCAGAAAGAAGGTGTTGGACACCTCATTATCCCTGGAATCAGATTGGGCGTAGGATTTTAACCGGTTCAACCTTCTTACGGTAGACAATTGAACCTTGCCGCTTTATTACTGTTCAATCAACAGAAAGCCATGAAATATTCTCTAGCCATCATAGCAGCCATTCTCATCGGGGCTATGACTATTTTCGGAACCGAAAAATCAACAGTAAAAATGAGCAGTACAAACGAAGCCGCATTGGAAAAAGCCACCTTTGGTGCCGGATGTTTCTGGTGCGTAGAGGCCATGTTTTTGAACATAAAAGGCGTAACGAGTGTGGTGTCGGGCTACGCGGGTGGAAGAGTTAAGAATCCGTCTTACAAGGAGGTTTGTACAGGAACAACGGGTCATGCCGAGGTAATTCAAGTGACATACGACCCCGATATTGTGAGCTACGAAACCCTCTTAGAAGCCTTTTGGCTTTCGCACGACCCAACGCAACTCAATCGTCAAGGTGCGGATGTTGGAACACAGTATCGTTCGGTTATCTTTTATCACAACGCCACGCAGGAAATGCTGGCCAAAGAATACAAGAATCGCCTGAATGCAGAGGATGCCTATGGCGCACCAGTGGTTACTGAGATTTCGCCTATGCCGGTGTTTTACGCTGCAGAAGATTACCATCAAGATTACTACGCTCAAAACCCGGGTAATGGCTATTGCTCGATGGTGGTTGGCCCTAAACTGGAGAAGTTTAAGAAGGCCTTTAAGCAAACAGCTCCCTAAGTCCCCAAATGGGGTTTGGGCTTCGTACTCGGGCCGTGCGTACACGCAGGATGGTCACCGTTTTCTTATTCACGTAGATGTTCTACGTCCTACTGCTAAGATTATCCGCTTTACGGCTACTGATCTTCGCTCTGCGGAAGAAAATCTCCGTTAACGGAAAGCGCCTTCCCGACAACGAAACAGACCTTCCTTTGGGAGGAGTTCAATGACCGTAGGATGGAAGACTCCTTCCAGTTGGCGGAGGCCAATCTCCGTGCTACGCAACTTGGTGTCCCTTGAGCGAAGGAGGTTGCCCAAAGGACGGATGGGTATTGCCTGATGCTGTAAAACCTTTGGCACGGAGAATATTTGCATTTTTCCTCGACTGGGAGAGTCAATAGAGAGCGAAACGGCACTGCACTCACCGCGTAGCAATCTCCCCACGCTGTGGAAAATACACCCGAATTTTGGGAACGGCCTAACTTCGAGGCAGATTGGCACAATATTGTCCCACGTGCGTGAGCATCAACACCCTATCCGAACACAATCGGGTTGGCATTACTATTTTTAGGCTCTAAATGTCAAAACCATCATCATCCACCGTACGAAAGGCGTTTCTGTGGATAGGTGGAATCCTGTTTTCTATCATTCTGTTGCTGGGTGTTGTCATTCTCGCCATTCGCACACCTTGGGCGCAGCAGTTCATTACCGACAAGGCCGTCAACTTTGTTTCTGAAAAAACAGGTACAAAGATCGCCATCGAAAAACTGTTCATCACCTTTAGGGGAGATGTGCAGTTGGAGGGTGTTTATCTCGAAGATCGGAACGCGGACACATTGATCTACCTCGGAGAACTGGAAGCAGGAATCGCCTTTCTGCCACTTATCAATGGCAACATCAACATAAGCCGCGTGAATTTGAACGGTCTTGTGGCAAGCGTGGAGCGGTATCGTGACAGCACCTTCAATTTCACCTTTATTATTGATGCGTTTGCGGGCAAACCAAAGCCAAAGGACGAAACGAAGGAGTCAACTATCCCGAATATGAAATTCGGCCCTATCAGTTTAACAAATCTTGACCTTCATTACCGCGATGAGATTATTGGGCTGGAGGCAGACCTCATTGTGGGAGATCTGGAGCTAAAGACCAAGAAAATTGACATCAATACCTTGAAATTCGAGGTGAAGAAGCTGGAACTTTCCAACGCCACTGGCAAGGCGACCAAATGGCTTAAGAACACGCCCTTCGAGGATGATTCTACCGCTTCGAAATTGCCTTATTTCTGGGTGAAAGAGCTTGCTTTGAACAACATCAAATTGATCTATTCGGCCCCTGCTGATAGCCTTTTTACGGGCATCAATCTGGATATTCTCACCATAACGAAGGCAGAGGTGAACCTCAATGAGCAGATCATTGAGGTGAAGGAACTGATATTGAAGAACACGGCCATGATGGCGCATCTGCCACAAGGTGATAAGAAGGATTCGATTGCCGATTCGGAACCCAATCCGTTTGAGTGGCCTGATTGGAAAATTGCCGCCAAATCCTTGGAATTTGAGAACAACTCTGTCGATCTTAAAATTGGCAAGCCGAAGGAAACTCCAGGGCAGTTTAACCCGATGGATATGCGCATCCTCGGCCTCGGTTTTTCCATTGAGGATGTGGAGTTTGGAGACAAGAAGGCTTCGCTGACCTTCAATCAGCTCACCTTGAGCGAAAAATCAGGTTTTGAACTGAAAGAACTGGCTTTTAAACTGGAAGCGGATGATAAGGGTGCAACCATTTCGGGGCTGAATCTTACCACACCATACAATCACATAACCACAGAAGTGAAGGCGAAATTTGCCAGTTTGGGGGAACTTATTTCCAATCCGCTGAAGGCTAGTTTTGAACTCGATTTGGCCGAGGCCGACCTCTCCATAGAAGATGCGTATTTCTTTGCCACGCAACTTAAGAAAGATACACTGCTGCGTAAAATTTCTGCCCACCCGATAAAATTGAGCGGTTTTATTTCTGGGAAAATGGAGGACATCAGCATTTCCAATCTCCGACTTTCAGCCTTGGCGGGGCTTCAACTTTCCCTTAGCGGAACAATAAAGGGATTGCCCGATACAAGCAAGATCACTGTGGATATTCCAGACCTCAACCTTTCGCTCACCCGAAAAGATCTGGCGGTTTTCATGAAAGCGGAAAAGACCACGTCCATTCCCGATAGCATCAATCTACAGGCAACGGTTTCGGGTGGCGTGAAGGAACTTTTGGCCAAACTCAACGTGAAAACAACTGCGGGCGACCTCAAACTAGATGCAACCGCCAAAGACCTTTTGTCGCAGCATCCTAGTGCCAAAGGCAAGTTGGAGTTGACAGAACTGAACGTGAACAAATTGGCCGCTGTGCCTGATCTGGAACCTGTTTCGCTGACGCTCGATTTTGATGCCGCTGGCAAGACGATAGAAACGCTGGTGGCCGATGTTTCCATTGAGTTCCAGCAACTGAAATTCAAACGTTACGATTATTCAAACCTGAAACTGACCATTGCGGCAGCCGACCAAAAGGCGAACCTCAAAGTGGAACACACGGATGAGAACCTCGATTTTGACCTGTTGGTAAATGCGCTGCTCGACACGGTTAACCCATCGGCAGACCTGAAGCTCAATCTTACAGGAATAGATGTTTATGAGTTGGGACTGAGTGCACAGAAAATGAAGTTTGGGGCAACGGTGAATGCATCGTATGCAGGGCCGTTGGACAATTTTGAGACCTCGCTTTCCATGGAAAATGGAATTATTGTGAAAGGTGCCGAGGTCTATCGTTTGAAACCCGTGAACATCAGCCTGAACAACGCCAAGAACAGCACCGATCTACGCATCAGTTCGGAAATAGTGAACGGAAGCGTGAAGGCAAACACCTCGTTGGATACGCTCATCGGTTCCCTTACCAACTATGTGAAAAAGCTGATGAGTGCTGATTCGCTCCGTGCTGGGATCATGAACGATTCGTTGGATGTGGCGGCCCATTTCACCATCAACAACTCGCGGGTGCTGACCGAGGCCCTGCTGCCGAAACTCGAACAGATGGATTCCATTCGGATTGACCTCGAATTCCATCCAAAGGATAACACGCTTTCCCTTAATCTCTCTGCCCCCAAGATTGTTTATGCTGATTACACGCTCGATAGTTTGGGAATGAACGCGTCTGCAAATGGTGAGGTTTTGAACGGGGCTTTGGCCTTCCGCAGCCTTCGCGGTGGGCCCGTTGATATCCATAGGACAAAGGTGGATTTCGGTTTCCAGAATAAGGTTATGTCAGTTGCGTTGGCCATCAGCGATTCTACTGAGAATCCGCTGGCGGCAATCGGAGTGGAGATAGATGTGAGTAAGTCCAACACCGAATTTCACCTTGCGCCTGACGGGTTCGTCCTCAATGGCGAAAAATGGTCTATTCCTGCTGATAACCTCATTACGATGGCTGATGATGGGATGGTTTTTCGTTCTGTGCAGCTTAGTCAGGCGGCACAATCGCTGCGAATCGACAACCTGAAAGATGGTGGCAAGAATGGCCTGAAGGTGAGTTTCAAGGGCTTTGAGCTTTCGTCCCTGACCACCATTGTCAACAACAACGACAGCCTTTTTGGAGGAATAATTAACGGAACGGTGCGGCTCGTGAACCTGAACAAGACACCTGGCATTGAAGCCGACCTTACCATCGACCGCATCAATGCCCTGGGAATGGACGTTGGAACCCTCAAACTGCTTGCCAACAATAAAAGACCGAATGCCTACGACATCAACCTATCTCTGAAAGGAAAAGCCATTGACCTCATGGTGAAGGGTGCACTTCTGACAGAAGATGAACTGGCGATTGATTTCGCCTTGGACCTTAACCGACTGGACATCAAATTGGTTGAGAAGTTTGCACAGGGACAGATTGCAGATGCAAGCGGAAGCATTCAGGCGCATAGCACCATCAGCGGGAAGATCAACGATCTGAAATACAAGGGCTATCTGGCCTTTGAGAACACCGCTTTAACGCTTGCACAGCTCAATGCGCCCCTTAAATTACCGAACGATAGGATCAATATTGACAATGAAGGTCTGGTGCTCAAAGACTTTGATATTCGGGACAAGGACGGTAACAAACTTTCCATAAACGGAACAGTTAAAACAGCGAAAATTCTAGATCCTGAGTTTGACCTGAAGATAACGGCAACCAATTTTCAGCCGCTCAACTCCACGCGCGATGACAGCGAGCTTTTTTATGGAAAAGCATTCATCGATCTGGATGTTGATGTAAAGGGTTCGCTCAGTTTGCCACGGGTGAAGGCCAATGCCAAGCTGAGAAAAGGCACAGATGTCACATTCATCGTGCCCGAATCGCGTGCTGCCATTGAGGAACGCAAAGGGCTGGTGCGGTTCGAGAACATGAAGGATACGCTCAAATCAATTCTTGAGCCTGACCAGAAAGTTGAAACGCCACTTTTCAATGGCATAGACCTTATCGGTTATTTGGAGATTGACCGTGAAACCGAGTTTAAAATCATCATTGATGAGCGTTCGGGAGATAATATTCAGATACAAGGCGAGGCCAAACTGAATGTGGAGGTTACGCCCAACGGCATCATCACACTTTCGGGAAATTATGAGATAGTGAGCGGTAGTTACGACCTGAAATTCTACGGTCTTGCCAGACGTAAATTTGAACTGGTATCGGGCAGTAGGATCGTCTGGAGCGGTGATCCGCTGGAAGGTCAACTCGACCTTTCGGCCAAATATGACGTGAAGGTCTCGGCCAGCGATCTTATGGCCGATCAACTGGCACAGAGCGATGCTGCCACACAGACACGCTACAGACAGGCTTTGCCGTTTGAAGTGATGCTGAACATTGACGGACAATTGTTGAAACCCGAAATATCTTTCGGAATTGATATGCCAGAAAGTGCGCGGCAAGCCTTGGATGGAAATGTATACAAACGTGTGAAACAATTGAACAACACCCAGTCCGAACTGGAGAAACAGGTTTTCTCACTCATCGTTCTCAACAGATTTTTGCCTCAGAGCTTTGATCAGGGCGATGGTTCGGGAACCGAGCGGGTTGCCCGATCCAGTGTAAGTAAACTCCTTTCGGGACAACTCAATGCCTATAGTGCCAAATACCTGAAGGGAGTGGAGATCAATTTCGACCTCAACAGTTACACCGATTATCAAAGTGGCTCGGCTCAAGGAAAAACGGAGCTTGGTCTCAACGTGAGAAAGGCACTTTTCAATGATAGGCTGGTGGTGCAGGTAGGAGGGCAGGTGGATGTGGAAGGTCAGAACAAAAGCTATGGCGTAAATGATATTCTGGGCGACCTCAGTTTGGAATACCTTCTCACAGAGGAAGGGCAATACCGACTCAAGGCGTTCAGGAAGAACGAGTATCAGGACCTTGTGCAAGGACAGGTGGTTGCAACAGGACTTTCGGTGCTGTTCAACAAGAGCTACAATAGTTGGCAGGAACTTTTTGCGAAAATTCCGAAAAAGGAAGAGCCTGTAGAGGATGATGAGGAGAGTGAAGAGGATAGCGAGGAGAACGGTGACGAAAAGAAAGAGGACAAAAAACCATGAGAAACCGCTTACATATCGGATTCGGACTGGTGCTTTTTAGCTTCATTTTTGCTTCATGCAACACATGGAAACACGTGCCAGAGGGAGAGAAATACTATACGGGTGCCAAGCTCAAGATTACGAGTGTGGGACGTGTGGAAGGCGGAAGGAAAGACCTCAAATTTGAGTTGGAAAAAGTGGTCAGTCCAGAACCTAACACCAAGATATTGGGCGGAAGGTTTGGCGTGTGGCTGCATTTTAAGGCGCAACAGAAGGTCGGTAAAAAACTACTAAAGAAGTTGGATACAAGGTTTGGTCAGGAGGCCGTGTACATGAGCGATGTTGATGCCGTCCGAAACGAAAAGATCCTCATTAACAGATTGGAGAACAAAGGCTTTTTTGGGGCTGAAGTAACTTCCGAAAGGCAGGAGAGCGAGCGGACCGGCTCAATGGTCTACCGCATTTCAGTGCCTGATCCTTATTATGTTCAAACATTTACGTACATCCCCGATTCAACTGCCATCGATTCCTTGCGAACCGCGTTGAAGGATTCCGTCATCAAAACGGGGACAAGATTCGATACGGACATTATGAAGAAGGAGCGTGTTCGTATCGATGAATACCTGAAAGATGATGGATATTACCATTTCAACGCGGATTACCTCAACTTTATTTCTGATACGAATCACTACAAAGACAAGCGTTTCGACCTCTATCTCCAGGTAAAGGAAACAATGCCGCAGGAAGCTAAACAACGCTATCGCATCAACGACATCACGGTCTATACCGACTATAGTATTGATAATGCTGACACCATCCGTGGCGATACCATCATGTTGGAAGGAATCCGTTTCATTGAGGGAAAGCGGAGGTTCAAACCCAAACATCTCATGGATTACATCACCTTCCGCAAAGGCTACCTTTTCAGTCAGCGCACACGGGTGTCTACCACCAGAAAACTGGCATCCATGGGCGGTTTTCAGTATGTCAGCATCCGTTATCACACCGACACTACGAGTACGGATACGATACCGCTTTTGAATGCCACCATTCAGCTCACACCCTATAAAAAACACACTTTGCAGATGGAAGTGCAGGGCTACACCAAGTCAACCAATTTTGCGGGCCCCGCGCTCATCGCTTCTTTCACCAATAGGAACCTTTTCAAGGGTGGAGAGATCTTTGAAGTGGGAGGGAACGCTAGTTATGAAACGCAGATCATCAAGGGTTCAACCAAAGGTCTGAGTTCTTTCCAGTTCAAACTCCTGTTCGGCCTCACCATTCCGAGGGTGTTTCCCGTGAAGATCAGAAGTGCGGGAGGCTATTCGGTGCCTAAGACCAGATTCGGATTCAACACCAGTCTCATCAGTCGTGCACAATATTATAACCTACTTTCCTTTCAGTTTGAATACGGCTTCAGTTGGAATACCAATCGGTACATAACGCAGCAACTCAACCCCATTGATGTCATTTATTCCAACGTGTTCGCCACAACGCCCCAATTTGACGCCATCTTGGCAGGCAACAGTTTTCTTGCGCAGAGTTTTCAGGACCAGTTCATTCCTGGTACCTCCTATACTTTCCAGTACAGTCAGCTTGGCGAAGTGCAAAAGAAGCACCGTTTTCTGTTCAAATTCACGGCAGATGTGGCGGGAAACCTCATTGGCGGCATTCAATCTTTGGCCAAGGAGAAAGGCGAAATTGTTGGTCTGCCTTATGCTCAGTATGTCAAGGGTGATATTGATTTCAGACACTATGTACGGATTGGTCGCGAAAGCCAATGGGTCACACGGCTGTTCACAGGTTGGAGTTTTCCTTACGGCAATTCATCCACGTTGCCATACATCAAGCAGTATTTTGCTGGAGGACCCAATAGCATTCGTGGTTTTCAGGTGAGGTCGTTGGGGCCAGGAAGCTACAATTCAGGCAATTCAGGAAGCGCATTTTTTGATCAATCGGGAGACATTAAGATTGAACTGAACACAGAGTTCCGCCATCCCATCTACAATATTCTGAAAGGGGCTGCCTTCGTTGATATGGGAAACATCTGGCTAGCAAGAAAGAATGAAGCACTTCCGGGAGGCGAGTTCACCAAGGACTGGTACCGACAGATTGCCATGAGTTTCGGATACGGATTGCGATTGGATATTCAGTTCATCGTCATTCGATTTGATTTCGCCACACCTTTCCGTGCTGCTCAGAATACTTCCTCCGAAAAATGGACAGATGCAGTTGGGGTTTGGCGAGGCGCTGGTTTCGGAGAAAATGTGGTGGTCAATTTCTCGATTGGGTATCCTTTCTAGGACTTATTTATTTCCTGAACATCAGCCAATTGGTGAGTCATGCTGTCCGCCTCAGGCGGATTCAGCATCTAATCAGACCCTGAAACAAGTTCAGGGTGACGGTAGTTGTTGCTGTGTAGCTATGATATGGCTGCCTTTTTCTCCGCAGGCGTCAATTCCTGAACCCAAGAATTGTTATAGTCTAGGAATACGCCCGATTTGTCTGCTTCTTCCTTCGTGATGTTCGTGTCAACGTATTGGGCGAGTACTTTGTAAACCTTCGGTTTCAACTCCTTAATAACTAGGAGTGAGGCGTTCATTCCAGATTTTACGGCAACAGGAACACCACCCCCCAGTTCGGCCCAATGTCCACCAAGCCATAGATTTTTGACCGCAGTTCGGTGTCCAGCAATTCCAGCTTGCATGTTGGCTTTTCCAGGTCGTGCGCCCATCAAACTGCCATCTCGGTTGCCCGTGTAGCGCCAATGTGTGATTGGCGTAGCGATGTCACAATACTCAATGTGCGAACGTACATCGTGGCCAATTTTCGCTGAAACGCGATCAATCAGCACATCTGCAAACTCCTGTTTGAATTTCTTGTAAGCCTCGCCTCGAACAAGTTTTCCGTTTGCATCTACCTCCGTTTTCCACTTATCATCCTGATTGAAAGTGGCGTAGCAATAGATTGTCATCGTGCCTTTTCCTTCGGGAGCCAGTGATGAATCTCGGAAAGATGGCGCTAGAATACTGATGCCACATTTGTGCGGATTGCCCGTATTGTGCTCAGTTCGTTTCACATCATCGCGCACAATAAAAAGCATGGCATCATCCAAACCCAGATCTTCAACAGGACAATTAATACCCAACGAAATAGTTACAGCTGAACTATAGAGTTGAGCGCTGTGTAGTTTATCTTTTACTTCCTTAGGAATGGCCGTTTCGGGAAGCATGCGTTCGTACAAAGCTTCCACATCGCAAGCCGCAATGATGTGCTTGGCTTTTACGATGAATTTTTCTCCTTTCCGATTGAGTTGAATGCCAACCGCATGACCATTTTCCAATTCAATTTTCTCAACACGGCATTGATAGTAAACATCGTTGCCCATCTTTTCAATCGCATAAACTAACCACTCAGGAAACACCTGGCTGCCGCCTTTTGGCGGACTTTGATAATCGCCATAATATGCCCAGCCAATGGGCACCAAGGCAGAAAGCAGTTCTTCTTCAGACCCAAAAATCTTCAGCATTTTGGGGTCGTTGAAATAGCGTTTCAATCCTTTCACCGTTCCTTCAGCACCCGTAAATCGAATGTGTTTGAGAAACACCAACGCAAACTTCAATCGCTTCATATTGAAGATGATTTTCTCAAAGAATCCCATCGTTTCTAAGGAGCGCGCGAATCCGGGCAACCCATCAAATGCGGCTCCTAATTGCTTGGCATCCTTGAAAAAGCGTTCAATTCCCTTTTTTTCGTGAGGAAAAAGTTGGATGAATTCTGCCTTCAGATCATCAGGCTTGTCTGTTAAGAGATAATCGTAATTATCTCCCTGATACCGTTTGATGTTCGGTTGAGATAAGGCTGTTGGATGATCGGTTCCGATAAAATCGAAAACCCGTGTCACCAATCCTCGCGGACCGC
>Ga0209702_10001140_pt1 | contig 52897 bp, 51 predicted proteins | sample FRY01_FD_187210 | JGI IMG/M metagenome (GOLD analysis project Ga0209702, IMG submission 187210) | Freshwater microbial communities from Lake Fryxell liftoff mats and glacier meltwater in Antarctica - FRY-01 (SPAdes) (version 2) | ecosystem: Environmental > Aquatic > Freshwater > Ice > Glacier...
TCTTTCATGTCGTAATGCGAAGATAGATTTATCAGCACTGCCCCCTTCGGGATTTCGTTCCGCTACGCTCCACTACATCCCGAAGGGGGCAGTTACCCTTTTGTTGCACTTATCACTTGAACTTACAAATTTTATATTTCGAATTACACATTCAGAGGTACTTTAAAAGAAACCTAAATGATTGGTGGTCGAAATATTTTAAAAATATGAGTAGAGGTGTGGAATTTATTTGCCGGCAGAAACATCTCATTTTCTATCGGCTCGTTTTGCTGTATTTGGAAGGCAAAAATAGTAAAATGGAAAAGGTTAAAAGCAGAATGTTGATGAAGAAATTTTGAAGTATGTGGTTTTTGTTCATCGTTGTTGGCGTGATTGTCAAAAACACTATCAATATTTACTAAATGATCTGTCAGAAAATCTAAAGGTGTCATATCCTTATCTTCTGTTGCCTTGCATTGTTGATACATTATGGGAAGATTTTTTAAAACTGAAAAATCACCATTCGGCAAACAAAATATGCCGAAGAGATAATAGCTAATGATGAATATTTGAAGTGCCTTTTTCACGGATAATCTGATAGCAACAAATGTATGAATTAAATTGTTTCAGTGATGAAATGGCAGGAAAATAGAAAATTCTTCATCTAATATATACTTTGACAAGCAATGTATGAGAAAATTTATGCCTTCGAATGAAATCATTAGTAAAGGGCAATGAAGAATATTAAGAAGTGAACATAATTGTAAACTTGTTTTAATTCACTTTAATCGAATCAATACTCCTTTTCTTTTGGTGATGTTTTTGTAATCCCACTGACTTTTTAAGGATTCTTTGCAGGTCTTTGGAATTGATTTGAGAAACATCGGTATATCGAATTTCAGCTACTTTGAATTTCCCTTCATTTTGTAAAACATCTTCATCGAAAGATTGTCCACTCCAGAATAGGAGTCGAATACAGCCTTTTAATTTGCCATATCCTACAATTGGATTCCACTCTATAAACCATACCGGAATGGCATGCCATATTTTGTTTTCGGCTGCAGATAAAACTTTGTTGATCTCGTAAAATAAGCGATCGCAAATTTCTTTGTCAGAATCCGATTGCGCATAATTGTATAAACGAATTTCTGGTATCTTGATAATTTTTTGCTGATAAGAATACAGTGAATTTCCGAACTTCCATCATTTTGCAAGTAGTTTACTTTATAGACTTTAGGATTTTCAAAATTATTTTTGTGGAGGACTTGAGTAATTGTTTCCAATTGATGATAATTAAAATATACCCTGTCACCACTACTTCCTGTTTTGAAGCCGGATGATTCAGAATTTCCATCTACAAAACTACAATACAGAACACCATTGGAATTTAGTAATTGAAAGCAAGTAGAAAAAAAGTCGGCCGTTTCTTTTTCAGTTAAGTAGGGAAGATAAAAGCCTGACATGATACCATCAAACTTTTGTGTAAACGAAGTCATGGTTCTTGCATCCATCACTAAAAATTCCGCACCAGAGTTATTACTCTTTGCTAAATCAATCATGTTTGGTGATGTGTCCAATCCAAGAATAGAAAGTTCAGGACTTTATTTCAGGATGTATTTACTAATATTTCCGGGTCCGCAGGCCACATCAAGTACCGAGGAATTTTCGTCTTTCAGTGAGTCGCAAAAAGCATCGTATGTAGCATTGTAAATTTCTAAATTCATAAATTTATTCTGGTACAAAGAAGCTACTTTATTCCAAGTGTCAAAACTTTCTTCTTGATGCGTCATAAAGATAAAATTCGATAAACATATATTATATCATTACGTTCTTTTTTAAAATTCTTTCTGAACATGAACAATCAATTTATTCAATAATTAACTTTTGGAAATAGTATTTTTCTCCATCAAAAATATTCGCGATGTAAACTCCTGCCGGCATCTTTTCCAAGTCGAGAACAAAATTATTGCTGGCAAACGATTTTGTAAAAACAAGTGATCCCAAGATGTTAAACACATTAATTTCACCCTTAAAATTATTTTTTGCGGAATTAAAAGTAAAAATTCCTGTTGATGGATTTGGATATAGATAGTTTTCTCTTGCTGTTGTAATTTCGTTTTCCAAAGATGTAGTGGGTCCAAAAATTTGTTCGAAATTATTGGCGTATTCATAACTCGTGCCGCAACTTGTTACCGCATCCCAATTGATGCTCCAGGTCATCATGCCTCTCAAGTTGGGGTATGCGCCTGATTGTATCAACGTATAAGATCCAACTTGCGGACCATTGCCTCGCAAATAGTTTATAGCAGCTTTAACTTGGATGGTATCGATGAATCCACCTCCGGCTGCAGAGGAGCAAGCAGGTAATCCTACCGCAATTTTTGAGGCAGGCAAACCTGCAAAGAAACCGCCGGAAGTATTGAATCCTTGAACGACTGCTTCGCACTGCGCCACAATGAAATCGGCAGTTCCTTGGGTGTAAATATTTCCATCTAGTCCATACATGGAACCACTGTTATATAGTTGAACATGCAAAATTTCAATCGAATCTCTCAGCGCATTTATGAGTGGTAAATAAGCACCCCAAATACCACCATAGGCTGATTGTCCTCCCTGAACAAATGCAGTTTCGGGCGCCATAGTTAGTATTAAACGTCGATTGTTTGTTGTGTAATAATCCAACATAATTTGCTTGATGGCATCAATTAGATGAATCAATTTTTGATCTGTTGGCGAAGAAATTGTTCCACCGCTTGTGGTCACTGAACTTCCTTCAAGATCAATATCTAGCCCATCCAATCCATACGTGTTGATGATGGAATTCATGGAGGAAATAAATGAATCTCGCTCCATAATATTATCTAGCGAGACAGTTGCATTAGCACCACCAATACTAATGAGTACTTTTTTACCTTGCGCTTGTAAGTTTTGAATTTGTGATAGAAAAACCGGCACCGAAACCTGGTCTGGAGTAAATGCCATTTTATAATCTGTTCCTTGTACCGGTGTAGCAAATGCAATATCTATGATATTATAACGCGAATCAATTTGATCCAATTGAATGTAGGGAGCATTCGCATCTTGCCAATTGTGAAAATATCCAATTAAAGCAGGGTTTGGTGCTTGTGCAAATGATGTCACGCTTGTGATAAAGAAAAGTGATATGCAATTAATTACATACAGCACCGTGCAGGAATTAAAATACTGAGTTGGGAAGTTCTTCAACATGTTTTAGGGCGTTTAATCCCGTAAAAATATTAAATATTTTTAAAGCACCCTACTAAGAAATCGATATGAAAAATATTATTTTGTTGGAAGAAAACTTTTGTAAAGACTTTTCAAAGTATTTTTAATAGGGTCCGCATGTTTAGCAATAACGTTCGCCCCAACAAATTGTATCAAGTTGCCCAATATTAATTTGAGAGGATTTTGAGACGAGCCTATGATTAGTTTCTTGATGAAGTATCCGGATGTGATTCCAATTCCGGCTTCTGCTAAATCATTTTTTAAGTCCGAAGATGAACTCATTTGATGAAATACATCCTTGATAAGATTAATGGGCTTTAAACTTTCATAGGTAGTATTGAATTGTTGCTTAAGTTCGAATAGTTCAATTTGACGTTTGGCTTCCAATGCTAAAATTTCACGCCGGAGCGCTTCTTTTGGATGAGAATTTGGCATATTAATATTTTTCTAGAAGTTGAATGATAATTGAATCGTTGATTGGCTTTTTGATTAGCGTATCTCTGAAAAAATAAAGCACAGCGGACAGCAGAGCATAAATTCCAGCAACAATAAAAAAGCCATAATGCATTTTACCAGTCATGTCACCAATCCAAACGGACAAGCCTATACTTAAGAGAAAGGTAATAAATAATCCGAGGAATATAAAAACAAGTTTTGAAGCTGATTTGGAAATTACTTCTGATGACTTATCAATGCTTTTAAGTTTGATTAAATCAATATTAGTTTTAGCGTAGGCTTCAGCTTTTTCAAATAGGGTTTCTATCGCATCGGCTGTTGATTCTGTTTTTTCCATTTATTTTCAAAATTTGTATTGATTCAAAAACCGTTTTATAATTTTCCTGAAATCATACTATTAGACGATTTTTCATTTTTTATTTCTTGTTTCCCAAGATCTCAGAAGCATCTTCACTTGTATGGTGGAGTTTGTCGGTGATTCCTTTTATAAAGTCATCAAACTTTCCTTTGAGTTCGTCGGCATAATCCCCTCCTTTTTGGGAGATTTTTTTACGCGTATTGGTTCCTTTATCCGGTGCGAATAAAATACCTAATGTTGCGCCTACTGCTATTCCTGCAAGTAATCCTAATAATACTTTTCCTGATTTCATTTTTTTTATTTTTTAAATTTATTGAGTGGATGAGTAACACGCATGTTTCACTTCAAAAACTTTTTGATTCCTTTAATTTAGACGTAAGACGAACAAATTTGTTTCCCCGATAAGTCAATTCGCAGAATTATACTTCAAAGTTTTTGATCTCTAACTATTGCATTTAAGCAAATATACTGTTTATAAAGGTTATAATCAAGAAGATTTCTTATTAAACAATAAAGATGTAAATCTTTCTTAAATGAATTTTATTTGAAAAATCAATTTTCAAAAGTAATTCTGTATTTTGTAAGTTGAAACTTCGAATTTGGTAAGATGCAATTGAATAATAATTATCATGATTATACTTAAAATGTATATTCTTCAATGTACAAATTATTCGCCGGTATGCCATTGAATCATTTTCTCGATAGCGTCTCGACAAACCGGGCAGAAATGATTGGCTTGAGTAAACATGATGCAGTTTACTGAGGAGCGATAGAGTCCGGAAGTTGCATAGCCAGCACCTTCATATAATCCTACTTTCCCTGAATATTTATTTTGATTCAACATTTCTTGCGCCAAAAGGATATGTGAAGCTTGCTTTCTGTCGTAATCCGTTTTTTTCAATTGAATACTGGTACTAGTCGCCTTTTCCTTTTTTAAACGAGTTATTTCTTCATTAAGTTGAGTTCGTTCTTTCTGCCAAGCTATTTCAAATTCATCATAGCTATCTTTTTCCCACGGAGTAGGAATTTCTATTCCAGAAGCTAGAAGGTGTTTCCATTTAAGGGTGGATGAATCTGTATTTGCGGTAATGTTGGATTCTAAAGGTTCATAACCTTTGGGGTAAAAATTGGAGTAGGCAACTGAAGAAGTATAGTATTCATCCGCTAGTCCGAAAAAACTATGTCCAAATTCATGCGACATCAAATAATCTGAATTGATATTGTCGGAAGTGAATGTGCAATAGAAATTATACAGCCCGCCACCACCGTATCTATTCGAATTGGCCATAATGAAAATGGCATCATAAGGCACGTATGCGGCGATGTCGCGAAGTGATTTGATATCTTCAGTCAATACATATCGCTCTGAGCCCAATGCATCAAATGCGCTGTTAACAGAAGTATTGCGCATGAGTCCTGCGGCAGGTTCGCTGATGCCTGATTCCTGCGAGGGCTTGAACACGCCGCGAATATTGAATTGGTCACGTAAAGATTTTAAAGGCTCCATGGCAAAGAAAGATTTACTTACTCGCGCTAAGTCATTTTTAAATTTTGTTTCTTCTTCCTTGGTGTATCCATCTCCAATAAAAACAATATCGACTTTGTTTTCAGATAAACCATTGTTCAATGTTGTGAATACTTTTATGCTTGCATCATTTAATTCAAATCGAATTGCTTCGACTGGGGTTATTTCTTTTCGAAACACTTCTAAAAAATGATTTAAACTGTCTCGCTTTTCCAAAATAAAAATAATATTATTTTTGGGACAAGGAAGCAATGCCGACTCATAAAATGATTTGCTTTTTCCGGCTATCGCATCGTCTGTAGTTTGATAATCCTTAAAATAACTGTCATAACCTTTCGAGAAAATAACTTGGCCGCTTTTAGCATCAAGAATTCTGTAAAATGATTTTCCCAAATTCAAAGTGTCAACCAAATTCACTTTATTTCCTGCCCAAGTTCCGTAGAAAAAAACTTTTTCAAGTATTGCATTTTCAGATGTGGCGTTACCGGAATGCAAAAAATCAATTCGCATCGTTTGATCTTTGAAATACGTCATGAATGAGGTTTGCCCGAAGAGGGAGCCGGTACTTAATAGAAATAAAATAGTTAGATTTCTCATGTTAATTGGACTTGCTTTTAATAATATCATCTACAATTTTTAAATGATGTTTTGTATGAATTTCAAGAAAACGAATGCATTGTTTTAATTTTAAATCACCAAAATAGGGATGATTAAAAAAGTGTTGAGATGGCAAAGTATACAACTGTTCAACTTTTAGTTTGCACTCTTGCATATGCTTTTTTAAACTTTCCTCGTCATAATTATTTGGAACTACAACTTTGGGCGCTTTCCCTCTGCCTCTGGGAATTTTATTCATTGTGAAAACAATAACTTTGGGTAGTTTAAAACACCATTTATAATTCCCGGGAACAGAACTTTCCATCGCTCCGGTTATTCTCATAATAGTTAGCAAGATATGTTCAATATGCCACCCAACGTTTGATGCCGAAATTTCAGGATTAAATATTTCTTGCTTTGCAATATTGTTTTGGAGTTCTATTAAAAGTAAATCTAGTTTGCGCATAGTATAACAGAGCTTGGATTATTATTGAATGGGCCAATTTAAACGGTCGAACTGATCTACCACCCATTGTTTGTAGGCTTCATCTTTGAACGTAAACCATTGTTGACGGTATTCTCCGGAATTGTCAATTTGATGATTAAAGTTGCTGAAAGGGCTTTTCATTTCTAAAACAAGCGCTAATCGATGTTTGAGAGGATTATCATCTGACAGATGTTCTGTAAAATTTACCATAAATTCAAAGCTATCTCTCGATTCTGGTTTGTCGAGTTCTCTGTAGGATTTTTTGTTTTTCTTGAGCTCCTTTAAATCGTCTGCAAATAATTCTTTCAGATCACTTTCATATACATCATCATCCGGAATCGCAATCAGCTGCCCCGTTTCTGTATGCACATAACAACGACATCCGGTGAGCATATTATCGGCAATTTCTTTGATGAGTTCTTGAGTAATCGGTATCATTTATTGATGTTTTCTGTTTTCCTGAATTTAATAATAGCTTCAATTAATTCTTCAGGCAAAGCTTGATCCAATGGAAACTGTACCGGACCTTTGCCTTGTTTATACACCGACAATTGTTTTTTGAATTTTTCATGACCTGTCGGTGCTGCATAAAAGCCGATATGATTTTTATATGCTGCAAAATATACCAAAGGCTTTCCTTCTATTTTATAGGCAGGCATCACATAAGAAAGACATTCAAGTGACTCTGCAGCGTTTACTTTGATGATTTGACGAATACATTGAAGTTTGTCAATTACATCTTCAGGAAAGGCTTTGATGTATTCATCCACCGATTTAATTTCTTTTTTCAATGTATTATTTCTAATGATAAATTCATTGAATACTAATTTTGTCGTTAGCGCAATTTCCAACTTATATCTTTGCAAGGTAAATATAGATAGCATTTTTTGATTTTGCAAAACAATTCATAAATTAATTATCCAAGACTGAATTGAAAAGTTTCCTGCTCATTTCCATTTAATATCAGAGAAAGATGATGAGCACCTTTGTAATAGGTCCTGGTTGTAATTATTCTGAAATTATGTTTTCGATTAATCGCTGCGCTCTCAAAAGTTCCATATTCACGTTCGCTGATTTTGAAAACTTTTTTGCCATGTTGCCCATTCGCTTTTAGAAAATACAAAGCGTACTCAATGCGTATCATCTGTTTTTTCTTGTGATTGTTTTTCAGAGAAAATTTGAAATGTAGTTCTTGCCCGATTTTAATTTTGTTAGAAAGGATTTTAAATTCTGACAACTCAATCGTCTCACTACTTTTATATCCAAATAGATTTAGCGTTTTCCTGTGTCCAGCTTTTAATAAAGTTCTTGCGCCATGCTTTATCAATTTATCTGTTTCTACTGATTTCCCTTTCCATTTATTCAAAGTAGAAAGCACCATATCCGGATGATCTTTAGAAATATCATTGAGATTATTGGCTACACTTCGCCGAACAAATTCGGAAGGATCTGATTTTAGATTTTCAAGAATCGGAAGTATAAGAGCGGGATCTTTTTTTAGCGAAGGTATTGCCATGGCCCACGGTAAACGCGGGCGCATCCCTTCGCTAGCCAATCGACGCACATGTTCTTTTTTGTGTTTTGACCAATGCAACATTTGCTTCCTCATTTTGTCTTCGTACTTTAAAAGGAAAGGACGTACGGCAAATTCACAAGTGATGCATTGTGTTACTTTTTCCATGGCCTGAACCGAATCCTTAAAATGATCTAGTCCATATTGTTCAATATAATCTGGAATGAACCAATATGCTAAACCCAATGAATTTAGTCCTTTGTTTTCATAGAACACAATTAAATCACAAAGTAGTTTGCTTGCTTTCGAAAAATCATCCGGCATAAATTGATGCAAAACTGAAGAGGTATGCCGTATTCTATCTTTCAATTCAAGAACATTCCAATTTTTATCGAAGATTAATTTTAGAAACCTTTGCTTGTTGAAAGAAGGAACTATTTCATTTAAATCTTCGCTCAGCAACTTATAAAAAGAAGGAGAAAGAAGGTCTTTTAATAGCGTACTCATGAATTAGTATTGTTCAATTGAAAGTAGTTTTGATGTCATTGGAATTTTATTTCCATTTAATATTACAACCCATACTCGGAAATTGATTTGCATTCACTTCTTTCCCAGCTATGATGGCATCCAAAGCATTTGATAATTCTATTCCTGTTGGTATTCCTTTGTTTGGACGCGTTTCATCAAAACGTCCCCGATAAACGCATTTTAAATCCTTATCAAATACAAAGAAATCAGGAGTACATTCTGCTTTATAGGCGATAGCTACATCTTGTGTTGCGTCATATAAATAAGGAAAAGGAAAATTTTCTTTCGCCGCCACCTCTGTCATGTATTTAGGACCATCTTGCGGATGTGTTTCAATGTTATTGCTGCTGATGGCAATAAAGCGTAGCCCATCAGCTTGGTATTTATTTGCTACTTCCACCAATTTTGAATTAATATGATGTACGAAAGGACAATGATTGCAAATGAAAAATACCACGGTAGCAATATCTGATTTTAAATCAGAAAATGCTACCGTTTTTCCACTGATGGTATCCGGCAATGTAAATTCAGGAGCTGCTGTTCCTAATTCCATCATGTTTGATAAAGTTAATGACATAAATATTTATTTGAATTTAGAAAATTTTAATATTCCTTTAGGGTATAAATATAGTATAGATTGTATACATATAATTTTTCTGGTTCTTTTCTATTTATAAACATACTTTATAAAATAAAGTATTTATCTGCCAATCGTTTTTACTTTTGAGAGCATTAAAACTCAAACAGAATTCCAACAGAGGGCAATATAGTACCGCTTTCATTTTTTATTTCTTTTAGTAAATACCTCGAAGCATCTGAAGGATCCTCTACAGCTTGTTTATTTTCATCCAAAACAGCTGTAAGATAAGGGGCAAGGTTTGTTTTCCTATTATAAATATTTTGTATGTCAAGATAAAAATTCAAAACCTTTTTATTAAAGTAGTATTTTTTATCTATACGGATATCAAGCTGATGAGATGAAGGAAGACGCTTCGAATTTATTCTTGAATAATCAAGGACACCTTGCTTTGTAATGTCCCATACATCTTTCAACGCAGTTGAATTGGCATCGTAAGGAGTGTAAGGCGTGCCTCCAAAAAATCTGAATTTCCATCCAAGTTCCCAGTTTTTCTTCAATTGTTTACCTGCTGTAATGGAGACCAGATGCCTGCTATCCCATGAAGAAGGGGCGTAGTTATTCGCACCGTTTTTAAATTCACTTCTTACAAAGGTGTATGAAGCTATTCCGTAAAACCCTTTAAGAATAGTGCGTTGAATTAGTAATTCTAAACCGTAACTTCTACCGATGGAAGTGGATACTACAGGTGCATTTCCTACCACACCAAAGTCAGAACCGAGGTTGGCAAGAGAGATTTGTTCATTCACCAACAGAGGATATTGTCTATATTTTTTATAAAAAGATTCTACAGCTATTTTTGTGTTTTGATCCGGTAAGTGTTCAAGCCCCATCACGATATGATCTGATTCAATATATGTTATCTGGTTGTTTTTGTTTACTAAGCGGCCTGTCGAATCGCGATAGCCAAGAATTGTATAAGCAGGTAATTGAAAATATCGCCCAGTGTTAAAATTCAAAAACCATTTTTCGTTTAATAGGTAGGAGGCTGAAAGACGAGGGGAAAATTGTTCTAAAAGATTATTCATTTTCTTTGAATAGTCATTCGCATCAAAACGTGCTCCCAAGGAGATAGATAATTTGTTTTTTAGCGTTGAAAAACTATACTGAGTAAACGCACCCCATTTATTTATTCCTAATTCTGAGTCGTAATTTACGATCGTAGTTCCGGAAGGGATAAAAATTTTATTGAAGGTTCGGTTGGAATAAGAGGCATATTCATAGTTAACACCAAAATCGAATTTTGTATTGTTTTTCCTGATGGTATTTTCAAATCGCATTTTATTTTCGGTTTCTTCCGATTGATAGTCTAGAATGAGGTTTGACAAATCCGTTGGATCATTCTCACGATATTTCACCGCAGTGTTATTAAGCGTGTTTCTACTAATAATGAAATTCTGAAAACTATTTTTACCCAAATGGAAGTATTTTATTCCTGTAGTATAATTCCACTGTTCATTAGTTGGAAGGTTTCCTAAGATGTAATTGTTTTGATCGATAACAGCACTGTCACGTTCTCCTTTGTTTACACTCGTATTAAGTTTGAACTCATCAATAGCCCCTAATCCAATAATACTTATAGAAGAGTTTTTATTGAACTTGTAATTGACTTTAAATTGGACATCGTTGTAAGTAGGAAGGAATGGAAGTTTCAGCGCAGAGAAAAGTAACTGTAAATAGGATCGACGAACTGAAAAAATAAAATCTGATTTTTCTGATATAGGGCCATCCAAGGTTAAACCGATGTCGCTTGAACCGAGCATTATATTAGTTACTATTCTGTCGGGATTTCCATTTTTCTGTTGAAACTCTAACACTGAACTCAATGCATTTCCTCTGCTTGCCGGAAAAGAACCTGAATAAAATTCAACTTCGTTGATGAAATTCACATTAATCATTCCTACGGGCCCACCACTGGAACCTTGTGTTGCAAAGTGATTGATATTCGGAACTTCAATTCCATCTAGGTAAAAACGATTTTCATTGGGGGCACCGCCGCGAACGATGATGTCATTTCTGAACGAAGGTGTAGAGGCAACGCCTGGAAATGATTGAAGTACTTTAGAAATATCTCTATTCCCTCCGGGATTTCTCATGATTTCAGCGGAACGAATGACGTTTTTCGATAAAGGAGATTCTTCGGATTTTTCAAAACGGCTAACCGAAATTTCCACGGAGGATAAACTTACCGTAGTGGCTTTCAATTCAAAATCAAGAATCGTAGTTTTTGTGTTAGAGACATTGATTTCCGGTAATAGTTGCGACTCAAATCCAATACTCGATATACTTATATTGTAAATGTTGGGTGCAATATCAGTGATCGTATAGTTCCCATCTAAATCAGTTGTCCCACCGATAGAATCCCCTTGTAAAACCACATTTGCAAAGGGTATTGGTACGCGAGATTCCACATCGATGACTTTGCCTTTTAAGGTTCCATTTTGAGCGAAAAGGTGGCTAAAAGTGAATAGAATCATCAGTGTACAGAAGGTTCTTTTATAAAAGCACTTTTGATTCATTTACCGGAGGTTTTAATTGTTGTTTAAATAATTTGATGATAACAATCAATGCCGTTATTATGTTTCGGGTTAACAGTAAATTAAAACGTAATTTACAAAGTCCAAGTCGTTCATAGACTTGTGGGACTTAGTTTTATTGTTTGATAAAGTTTTCAATTTTTGAAGAGTTATTATAATCTAATATCAACATAGTATTTTTTAGAATTAGGGCTATTTTATTTTTACTTTGTTAGATTTTTTATTAATCCATTAAATATTATTCCATGAAATGGATAAACAGCCAGCCAATATAATCTTCCGGCTACTCCAAGCGGTCTGAAGGTGGCTGTTTGCCTTAGAACATCGCCATCTATTTTAAATTCTAACCAGGCTTCTCCGGGCAGTTTCATTTCTGCGAATAACAACAATCTTCCTTCTTCTTTATTGACATAAAGCACGCGCCAAAAATCTAAAGCATCGCCTACTGAAAGTGATTGTCTATTGGTTCTTCCTCTTCTAAGTCCAACTCCTCCCACTAGTTTATCCAGAAAGCCTCGAAACCTCCATAAGCGGTTCCCAAAATACCAACCGTTTTCACCACCGATGCTCCAGATTTTTGAGATACACGTACTGCGGTTTTCTATTTTCCTTTTTCTTTCATCTTTGAAAGATCCATATTGAGGAACTTTTATAAATTCAGAAATATTGAAATTGATACCACTGCTCGTGTAAGAATCTTTCCAGCTGGAAACAATGTTGTTATCTTCAATTTTTTTAAACGCTCTGCGAATGGCTTCCTTGTAAGATATGGGTTGAACGCCGAGAATATCATTGATTTTATTGTCTCGGCAAATCACTTCCACTTTCATACTATCTACTAAAACACGAGCTAAGCGGTAGGAGGTGGAAGTAACAAAATAAAGCCAGTAAGAAGAAAGCCGTGGGGTCATAATGGGAACTGTCCAAATTGCTCGTTTCAATTTCCTGACTTCGGCAAATTCAAGAAGCATTTCCTTGTAGGTAAGAATATCAGCGCAGCCAATATCAAAATTTTTGTCGTAGGTTTCTTCTTGATGTATTGCCTTCTGTAAAAAAGTTAAAACATCGGAAACTCCTATTGGTTGACATTTTGTAAGCAGCCATTTAGGAGTGATCATTACCGGAAGTTTCTCTACTAAATCACGTATAATTTCAAAGGAAGCACTTCCTGAACCAACAATTATTCCCGCTCTAAAACAAGTGAAATGATAACTGCCTTTTTTAAGTTCCTCTTCCACGGCTTTTCTTGACTGTAAGTGCTCTGACAAATTTGACTCGTTTATGATTCCGCTTAAATAAATTACTTGTTTAGCATCTGTTTCAGATATTCTTTGTCTAAAGTTTACTGCGGATTGGTGTTCAAGAATTTTATAGTTTTCGGAAGAGGACATAGAATGAACCAAATAGTAGGCAACATCAATATCAGTTGGAATTTTTAAAAGTGTGGAGTTGTCTAAGAGATCGATTTCAATAACAGTAATATTCTCAACAAGTGATGGTAAAGGGTTAAACCTTGATTTGTCTCTTACGCAACAAACAACATGATGCCCATCTTTTAATAGTAAGGGAAGTAAACGTTTTCCAATATAACCGGTAGCACCTGTGAGTAGAATTTTCATTGGAATAAAGATATAGCTTTCATCATTGAAAATGGGTCGCCATAATTAAGTAATTATTTAATATGAGTTTAAATCCAATGTATGAAAGTACAAAAAGATTTTGGTTTTTTTAGATAATTATTATTGCAATCATCTTTTTCAGATGTATGGCCTGTCAAAAAATCGTCTTTAGAAACACCTCCTTCTTTAACCAGTTGAACAGAAAGTTTTCACACCAAATAAAATTCACAGCAATAAAAGAAGTGAAAACTGTGGAGCAAATTAATGCGATAGAATGAAAAATTTCCTAAAGATGAATATTAATATGCAAGTTAAATTGAAAAGTGCAGGTTTAGAAATAGTACGATATTCCTTAATCGCAAGAGGTATTAGTTTAATTTATACAACACCGTTTTTTCCTTTAGTTTTTCAACCATCGCATTTAAATCAATTAGCATTGCATATTTATCTTTTGTTATAATATGCTTTTTGAACTTTATGGTAGAAGTGATTTTATAGGTTGTCGCATTCATTTTTTCAATGTTTTGTTCTATGGAGCCAATTTCATTTTCTAATTTCTTGTTCAAATCTGACTCATTCAATACGGTTGTATTTTCGGGGAATACAATAAAGGTTGAAGTTTCATCTAAGTATGGAAATGGATAAAATGCAGTGGTTGTTCTTTCAAACTTTAAATGAGGAAACATATAGTGTCCAGGCACAACATGAACTTTTAACGATTGAATACCATCACCTGCTTCTTCAACGGCTTCCAATATGGAGTTTTTAATGGAAAATTTAAATGAATAAGGCATAACACTACTGTTTGAATCTACAATTAGCGTATCCAATTTAAAAGTAGTGGAGTCGTTTTCTTCAAGCCATTCCAAAACATTCTTTTTATTATAGTTCTCAACAACGTTTTCCCAGTAACCTCGAAGATATGCTGAGAACAAACCGCTGTAAGTGCTTTTGGTATCTACTACCACATCCCCGCTTTTTGAGACTACATAATGACTTTTAATCTTTCGTGTATTGTCTGCAAAATTTAAATGGGAGATAATCCCCATAGTTACTTCAGCATTAATTTCATCATTCATATTTAACTTTTGAAGCATGATTGTTCTTGTATCTTCCAAATAAAATGGTCTTTCATCAACATGGTATTTGACTCTTTTATCCGATGGTTAGATATAGTGTAACACATTATTCTGATCATTAAAAGCTAACAAAAGATCACTAACTTGATTCAAAGATCGCTCTCCTATAGATAATTCGCCACGATATTTATTTTTTGCTATAACAAGGTAATAGGGAATTTTAAAATAAGTAAACATATATTTGTAAAAGAGCATAAGATTGCGGTCATCTATTTCTTTTTTCTGAATCAGCGTTGCTAAGGGTAAATTTTTTAAATTATCCTCTAGATTATCCCCAAACTTCATTTCTTTATTTAGGAAATTAACGATATGAGAGACTTTTCCAAAAGTATTCATAGTGTCTAAATACGATTTGTGCATGGCAAAAAAATCATTCAAGCCTTTATCTTTTTGGTTTTTATTAAATACGTTTTGAGTGGATATTTCAAAAACTTCACCCCAGCTTTTCAAGCCTATTTCGTAAGGTCGATCCATTCCTGTGACGAAGAATCGATTGACATGAATCCTTACATATGGGATTTCATTGTCAGAAACCCTATAGAGTTGCTTGCCTAATCCCGGCAAATTTGTCAAATGCCACTTATCCACAGTCTGAAACTCAAGTTCTGTAATAGTTGGTTTTGGCATATTATTGTGATTATAAATATTTGTTTCGATTCCTCGGGAAGTATAAAACGTAAATTCGCTTTTTAAAATAACGTATGGACCATGAAGGTAGATATCATCTGAATAAATTAAATAGGGCTTTTCAATGGCATAAATTATCTCTATGTCGTCGCCGACCTCTATACCGGGAATGGATATTCTGTATTGACTTTTATAAGACCCCGTACTTTTATCATAAGTTTTTAATTCTTTGATGCTCTCTCGGTCAGCTAAAATTGTTTCTCCGTTTTTTTTAATGGTTCTTGCATCAATAGTAACAGGATTTGATCCCGGAAACTGGTCAATGTAAAAAGTAGACAATTCTTCTAACACGCTTTTAGTTAAAACACGAATTCGCTGTGCTATGGAATAATTAGAGGTCAGTGAAGGTGTTGAACTCCGATCATAATTATTGCTCAGATATATTTTCTGAAAGATGGCTACTGCTTCCTCGTTTTTATACACCTCTGGGAGTTCCACCCATGGTTCGGGCTTTTTCCAGCTTTGTTTGAGCTTCCGAAACTGTTGAGCACAAGCCATGTTTGTGATTAGGCAAAAAGTGAGAATGAATAAAATATTTTTGAAACATTTATCAATGAATGCTGACATAGAATTTCGTTTTAATTTTACTTGATAATTTCTTGGATAGTCTTAAAAATTTTCTCAATTGATTTATTCAACTTTTGCATAGATGCATATTGGGATGAATTAAATTCCAAGTTTGGATTTTTATAATTGTATTGAAATTTAATTGTATTTTTATTTTCTTGAGAACTAGTCATGTGGAACGTTGCATTTTCTTCCATGAGTTCGCTTGAGAAAGTATTTTTGAGACTTGCATCAAATGGAAAAGATACGCTGCTCGTAATTTCGATGTTACTGGTTGTATGTTTATACCAATAGCACTTGGATTCAATTAAATTTAAATTAATTGGTTTTGGTAAACACGATAAACTAAAATAGTCCTTTTCATTTGTGTGCAACAATATTTGCCCACTTAATTTTACCTTGGCTTCAATGGAAAGCTGTTCAAGATTATTTACCGACCAAATGATGTCTGTAATAGTATATTTTGTCAAGAGTTTGCCTAAGAAGTGCTCCATGTTAAGTTTAATGGTCGCCGGATCAGTTCCTAAAATCATCTCTTTAATATCTGCAGCCGGATATCCATGATATGCTATTTTCCATATTCCGCTCACACTCCCATCTGAATAACTCAAATCGAAATGATGTCTAATTAAATTGCTGTCGATTGGAATGACAGGTATTTTTACTTCGAATGCTTGGTCTTTTGAAATGCAAAATGCCGTTCGTCCTTGTGTGTGTTGCGAGGGATATAGAAACGGACTGCTGTCATCTGTTGCATCCAGACATATCCATTGTTGGTTGATGAACGCCACGCAAATCATATGATTGAAATTATTCTGAACTGGAATATTTAAGTCAGACTTAGTACTGATTGCGAGGATCATGGCAAGGTAACATTCAACACCCGATTTTTTAAGGCATTGGTATATCACATTTGCCATGTCTTTACAATCACCCTTTTTATTTTGAAAGATGGTATTTGCTGGTCGAGGCTGCCAAGCACCGTAGCCGGCTTCAATGGCGATATATGATATTTTTTTCCGCACGGAGTTAAAAAGTTCCCATGTGTAATTTAGCGTATCATTTTGTATAGATCGGGATGGTTTTAATGCATTGAATGTGACATCATCAATGCCATCGTTTTGTTGAACTAGCTTCCATTCCCAATTGTTTAAATCTTGTGTCAAAGACAAACCCGGTTTATGTATGGAATGATATATTTTAGAATAACAAAGATCTGCACGAGTGGGATTGTACACCCGTATAGAATAGTCAGTTCCAATAGTAGATTTAATGGTATCGATTTTTAATACAAGTGATGAATCCAATTTTCCGATGTTCCACTCAAAAACATAATAGAAGGGGATGGAAAAAGCATAAAGAGTAGAATCTGTTTTGTATCCTCCTGCTAGGTAACTACTCGATAGTACTTTCAATTCCGGACTGGCAATACTATAGCTAATTTTAAACTGATCGTCTTTTTCCAGCTCAATAGTGTATTTTTTCGCGCCCGTGTAAAAATGAGCAGAGTGTATATCTTCTACTTTTAGTGTTTTGTTTTTTACTTTTTTCCATGCACCATTTAAATGACTAATCTCAACGGAAATATTGGATATGTTTTCCAGCGATTGGTAGTAAATCGTGTACTCATCTTTTTCAGTAGTTCGGCCTGTTAAAAATACATCATTTATATAACCGCCTTCTCTTGCTAAGCGGACAGCGTGCTTCTCATGCGAGATAAAAATTTCTGCCTCAATAGATGAGAATACAAAAGAAAAAAGCAGCGTAATATAAATTGGTAATCTCATAAATTAATTTTTGCAATTTAAAACTTGAATATTCAAATGAAAAGGTTTAATGAGATGTTGCAAAAGATTTAAGATAATTGTGGCTTATCGACCGCGAGTCATTTTTAGAAGGTCAATTCGGGAAGCTAAGATAGTGGATAAATTGAATCGGAAAAGTTCGTTTGAAAATTAATTTTAATAATCTGATAGCGAGCTATTTCCTGTTCTAAATGAGTGGGGCTTTAATTTTAGACTTCATTTCCCGGCTTGATTAGCTTGTGCTTTCCCGCTTTTATTTTGGCTGAAAGCAAATGAATTATTATTAAAACGAAAAGAGTTTCACTTTGTCTGACTTGCAAAAACTACAAAGTAGGATGAATCTTAATCACCTGAATTAATCTGCCGATCGTATTCTTCACCAGGGAAAATTCAATGCAAATTTTCATCCATCCATCCATCCTCAGAGGTTTGTCATAATTCATCGTTTAGTTCCATCAAATATATAGAGGAAGATTAGACTTCTTTCTTAGCGATTTTTGCATCTTTTCTATCGCAGCATGTCTGTATTTTTTTCTTCTGATAACGAAAAATCAGGCTACTTTATATAAGTATAAATTTGCAATCCAAGCAATTTTGAATAAGTGTGATACACGAAAGAACAAGGATTGCAGATGAAAACTACGACGGTAACCATCTCTAATTTTAATTCTGATAGAGAAACCGTTTTTCCACTGATGGTATCTGGCAATGTAAAATTAGTATCCGTAGTTCCTAATTCCTAGTGCAATCATCTTCGATAGAGTTAATGAATTGAATGTTTGAACTTATACCATTTATAAATATAAATAGTCCAAATAATGACAATCATAATACTATTTTTGTTCAATAAATTTATTGCATTGATGTTGACTTGTACTGAATGGTCTATTACACAAATAAGGGTGATTTAGTTCACCGGCTAACTGCATCAGAAATTTTAGTTTTTAATTTAAGAGGATAGTCCTATTTTACTTTCTTTTACGTGAAAAGAAAGTAACCAAAGAAAGCACGTCACACAACACCAACTAAATTTTGCAGTTATTGCTTTCTACTTTCTTCTGCAAGCACTGAACAATCTTCTGTGCTATCTCTTTACTTCATCGGCACAGCAAAACTCGGTTCGCACTGTTGTGTGTACGACCTTCGCGCTGTAACGACCGAAACTAATTTTATTGATGTTTATTGCTCGTAAATTGTTTCTATTTCTGTTTAAATAAGTGGACCATATATTATGTATATTTGGTATTACATGTGCTAGAAGTTAACACACAAGGTTTAAATGAGTGCAAATCCTTCTTTAATTATTTAATACTTTATAAAAATCAAACACCCTACTACAAATTTTTATTGTCTAAAGTCATAGGTTACCACTGAGCTATTAATTGATATAGGTGATTTACTCCAAGTTTCTATTGAATTGCGATGTTTAATCGAAATGTAATATTGCGTTCCTAGGAAACTTGATGGTAAGATTATGGAAGCATTTCCATTCACATCAAGGGCAGCACTTGCAGAAAGTATTGTTGCATGTGTTCCGAAGGTGCTATTTAATCGAACAGTAATCGTATCACACAATGTAGGATGAGCTATTGGATCAGCTATTGCACTCATAGTTCCATTGCCGGTGTACGGCCCTTCTAAATTGCATTTCACATTTAATGTAATGGTAGCACAATTAGTAATAATGCTAATTGAATTGGATGATGTACTTGTAGTAGTAGCACAAGTTGCATTGCCATAAATTATACAGCGAATACTGTCTCCGTCCACCAGCGTATTGTCACTATAGGTTGTAGCATTGCTTCCAACGTTATTTCCATTCTTCTTCCATTGATAGCTTGGACTTATTCCTCCGTTTGTCGGAACTGCGGTGAATGTAACATTGGTTCCATAACAAATTGTGCCGGCATTTGTGCTAATAAATACTGAGGGCAAAACACTAGGCGTTACTGACATGGTTATGCTATTGGAAGTGGAAGTGATGGATATAGCTTTCGTAATTGTACAGCTAACTTGATCATTATTTGCGAGTGAAGAACTTGAAAAAAAACTACTATTTGTCCCTACATTATTTCCATTTACTTTCCATTGATAGGATGGATTTAGTCCTGCATTGTATGTGGCCGCCGTAAATGCTACTGATGTGCCTGAACAAATTGTTTTAGTAAAAGCAGCAATATAAATTGAAGGCGAGGTATTGATCGGATAAGTAGTTACCGATTCGGTAATAGAAGCAACTTTTCTGTTACTATAAACTCCATAATAGGTGGGTCCAACAACATAAGGATATGCCGAGTTCCAATTTGCATCTACCGTTGCGAAATAACAATAAATACCGTTGGGATATTCTGGAGTAATACAAAATCTTCCATTGTGAATGTCTAAATAATCAGGCGTCATAGAAGAGGTAGTATTGTATTGATAATCTTCTTTAAAATATCCTAATGGATAGGTGGAATTTACAGGAGGGCCGGATGTTACAGATTGCCCGTTATAATACGTGTTTCGAACTGTAATATTTCTTAATGTAAAGCTTGATTTCATGCGAACGATTCCACCTGTAGCATCCACATTTTTATATGCATAGGCGCCATAAATTGGAAAACCATCATAAGCGAATCCGAGTAGTGGAGAATGCTTTGAACTGTCAATTACATATAAGCCATCGGCGTTATAAAGATTGCAGACGGAAGAAATTACATTTAAGTCTAAATTGAAAGCACTTGGATTTTGATGATGATGATAATTTGTGCCGGCAGGATGACCTTTAGCACAATCAAAACCTCCTTTCTCTCCCACTACAGCATCTCTGTTCCATACCCCATCACCAGTACAACCCATAATAGGACCTCCGCAAATTTGACCAGAAGAATTTTTCCAAGAGACTCCATCGCGATAATCAAATAAAGCAACTCCATTGATGAAAACTCCGATATTGCCACCTCCGGTTGAAGTAAGTGTTCCTGTATTCTGTACAGGTGAAAGTGGAAATTTGAAAATCGCATTTTGATTTCCGGCTAAATTAGGATTTCCATCAAGAAATGGACCTGTGACATAACTTGGTAAACCCGTAGTTGTAATGTACGCAAAGTTTGTGGAATACTTTACACTTTGCACGTTGACAAGAGCAGCATCGTTGATAGGCGTATAATTTCCACTAACATAATGGCGAGCGGTTACCGTAGTGTTTTGTAAAAAACGTGTAATAGCAGGGTTGGTTTGCGCAAATGCAAAGATGCTAATTGTTAAATTTAATAATATGACGGAAACGATAGAGATGATTTTCATAAATTTTTTATTGCGTTATTTTATAAGGGAAATTCTTTTCTTTATGAAGCTATCTCCATCAGATACAACAACCGTATATTCCCCACTATACAGTGTTTGCGTGTCAAAGTAGGCGATGGTACTTGCTTGAAAGAGTACCGTTCTTTTAATTTCTATGCCTGTGGAATCCAATAAAGTTATCTCTAAATTTTGTGTGTTGAGATTTTTGAATTGAATAACAATAAGATCATTTTTTGGTGCTACAAATACGTTAAAAAGATCAGAGGAAGAATCTGAATCCCCAATTTTTGCACAGATGATTGAATCGGAGAAAGCGGAATTTGCAATTACCAGCTCCAAGCTTAATAAAACAGTGAAAAGAAAAAAGATGGTATAAATAGGGAATCTAGGCATAGCCAATTGTATTGGGTTCTATTGATTAGACGATATTATTTACGAATTTCTTCGCTCGATTAAAAAATAATACCCACTTTAACTAAAATAGAGACCAAAGAGTTAAACCTAAGCCAATTCGAGTCGGTATTAAGCTACAAAATTGTTTTTTTCAGCACTTAAAAGTTCAAATTCTCTCCATGACTTTATTTATACCCTCAACCATCCTCTAAATCCTCTTCCTCCATAGTACGATTCTGCACCGTTATGATACACGAAGACAGTACCAAAACGATAGTCTCCAAAGATGGAGCCGCCAAGTTTTCTAATATTTGCGGGCGTTTTTAACCAGCTGGATGTTTTGGTATCGAAAGTTCCTAATTTCTGTTAGTCACGATATTCTTCCTCGGTTAATATTTCAATTCCGATTTCGGCAGCCAAGTCCATCGCACTGTTAGCCGGTTTAAATTCTTTTCTAGAATCCAATGCTTCACGATCATAACACAGACTTCTGCGTCCTTAAGGACTCTCGGCAGCACAATCAACAAAAATAAATTCACCGGACTTTTTATCTTGTCCTATCACATCCGGTTCGCCATCTGTTTTTTCCATTTCATTAAGCGTCCATAGTTTCTCAGCATTCGCTTTTAATCTGACTAAAACTTTGGACCATTCAATATTTTTATGCCGTATTAAATTATTTTCAAAACGTGCTTCCAATGTTTTTAGAAGTGCATCAGTATCTACCAGGGATAATTGCTTTTTAGTTTTCTTGGCCATGGAATTTGACTATTGAAATATTATTTTTCTGTAATTAATTTCTTTATCAATGATACTTGTCCTAAGTGATAGTAACTATGTTCGATGACTCCTTCAATATTTCGAAGATATGTTCCATATTTTTCGGTAAAAAAAATCCTTCTAATTTTTCATCATTCATTTGCTCAACATGATTCGAAAAGTTTTCTGCATTGAATAAAAATTCGCTGACTAAATTTTGCCAGTCGTTTTCTGATGGGATGGCTGGCATGTCAAAACTAAATTGATCTCGAATCTTTAATTCGCCCCCTTCAAAAGCATTTATTAATCCATTCAAATAATAATTGATGTGAAAAGTCAATGCAGCAATGGTATTCAGCGTTTCAATTTTTTGAGTTGCCTGTTTCCAAGTAGCGTTAAGTAATAGTTCTTTGTAATTGGTGTCGGCAATCTACTTTCCATTAAGAAGAACTTCTTGAATGCGAATCGCAATAATTTCATCTTTAGTCATTGTTGATATTTGCTGATTGATAGGATAAAATAATTACTCCGGAATTAAGAGTTTTTGTGTTTATTAGTTTTAAATGACGATTGCTCTCCAAGTTTAAAGTTTCAAAAAATCGTTTTCCTTTTCCTGCTAAGATGGGATGAACTAAAAATTGATATTCATCAATGAGTCCGAATTTTGTTAATTGAGAAAGGATGCTTGGACCTCCCGCCAAAATGTTTTTACCTGACTGTTGTTTTAGTTTTTCAACTTCCCTATTTAAACTTCCAACAGCAAGGTGTGAATTTTTCCAAGGAAGTGTTTTTAAAGTTTTCGAGAATACAATTTTTGGCATGGTATCCATCAAAATAGCAAATTCATCTATGGCTTTCAATCCGCTTGGTTTTTCTACCAGTGGAGGCCAAGCGCTTTCCGTCAATTGATAGGTCACTTTGCCTAACAGTGCAGCATCCACATTTCTAAATAGTTTGTTGAAATGCTCATGTAATTCTTCGTCAGCAGTAGCTGCCGTATGGTCACAGAAACCATCCGGAGTGATGTTGATGGAGGCGATAATTTTTCGCATCTTTGATTTTAATTTGGTGAAATTGTTCTTACCCTTCACCGAAATTATTTATTATAGAAGGATATTTTGAAATATATTCTTCTTGCTTTTATTAAATTCTGTTACGAATTGTGTTTAAATTTTGAGTGAATGTATTTTTTCTTTTTTACGAAAGTGTTTGAAACAATGAAAATTCTAGAAACAATACATTCACTCAATTTAATTTTATAATGTGTGCGAGCTGTTATTTTTTCATCTTAAGATCAAATCGATCTAAACTCATTACTTTGTCCCATGCAGCAACAAAATCTTTCACAAATTTCTCTTTGCTATCGTTGCAAGCATATACTTCCGCAATAGCACGCAATTCTGAATTGGATCCAAAGATCAGATCTGCTCTTGTGCCGGTCCATTTTACTTTTCCCGTTGTGCGATCTGAACCATCAAACACATCTCCACTCTCTGAACTTGCTTTCCAGGTAATGCCCAAATCCAATAAGTGTATAAAAAAGTCATTGCTCAACGATTCGGCGCGGTTAGTGAATACACCGTGCTTTGATCCGTTGTAATTGGTATCTAAAACTCTCATGCCACCAATCAACACGGTCATTTCTGATGTTGTCAAGTTTAGCAATTGTGCTTTGTCGACTAACAATGCCTCAGCAGAAATTTTTGCCATCGCTACGCTTTTATAATTTCTAAAACCATCTGCTAGTGGCTCCAATGCTTCGAAAGACTCGGCGTCGGTTTGTTCCATACTTGCATCTGCCCGACCGGGCGCAAAAGGCACAGAAATATTTTGTCCACCATCTTTAGCAGCTTTTTCAATTGCAGCGCATCCGCCCAATACAATTAAATCGGCTAATGATATTTTTTTATCTCCGTTTTGAGCGCTGCTAAATTCGTTTTGTATTTCCTCTAATGTTGACAAAACTTTTTTCAACTGCACCGGATTATTTACCTCCCAAATATTCTGCGGAGCTAAACGAATTCGTGCACCATTCGCACCACCACGTTTATCAGAACCACGGAAGGAAGCTGCGGATGCCCATGCCGTAGAAACCAATTCGGAGATACTTAAGCCAGAAGAAAGGATTTTGTTTTTTAAAGCAGCAACATCCTGATCATTCACGATTGAATAATCGATAACAGCAATTGGATCTTGCCAAATCAATTCTTCTTTCGGTACTTCTTCTCCAAGATATAATCCAATAGGACCCATATCCCTATGCGTTAGTTTGAACCATGCTCTTGCAAAGGCATCTGCAAAAACATCAAAATTTTCATAAAACTTTTTGGAGATGGGTGCGTAGATGGGATCCAACTTTAGCGCTAAATCTGCAGTGGTCATAACAGGAGCATGACGCTTTGTTGCATCGTGTGCATCTTGTACTAAATTGGCTGCACTTGCATCGGTAGGAATCCATTGGTGCGCACCAGCCGGACTCTTCGTTAATTTCCAATCGTTTTTTAAAAGCGTTTCGAAGTAGCCATTATCCCATGTGGTTGGATTTGGTTTCCAAGCTCCTTCAATTCCGCTTGTAATAGCATCACTTCCTTTTCCGGAACCAAAACTATTTTTCCAACCCAATCCTTGCTCTTCAATGCTTGCACCTTCCGGTTCGCGTCCTACATACGAAGCAGGTCCGGCTCCATGCGATTTTCCAAACGTGTGACCGCCGGCAACAAGAGCAACAGTCTCTTCATCGTTCATCGCCATTCGCTTAAATGTTTCACGAACATCAATTCCTGAAGCGATAGGATCAGGATTTCCATTGGGGCCTTCAGGATTTACATAGATTAATCCCATCTGCACCGCGGCCAAAGGATTTTCCAATTCTCTTTCACCACTATACCGTTTATCGCCCAGCCATTCGGTTTCGTTTCCCCAATAAATATCTTGTTCCGGTTCCCAAACATCTTCACGACCTCCGGCAAATCCAAAAGTTTTAAAGCCCATCGATTCCAATGCACAGTTTCCTGCTAAGATCATTAAGTCAGCCCATGAAATTTTCTTTCCGTATTTCTGTTTGATGGGCCACAGTAAAAATCGAGCTTTATCCAAGTTGCCATTATCCGGCCAGCTGTTCACAGGAGCAAAACGCTGATTACCCGTACCAGCACCACCGCGACCGTCAGATACTCTGTACGTTCCTGCGCTGTGCCATGCCAGGCGAATAAACAATGGACCATAGTGACCATAATCAGCCGGCCACCAATCTTGCGAGGTGGTCATCAATTCAAAAATATCTTTTTTAATTTCTTTTAAATTTAATTTCTTAAACTCTTCCGCATAGCTAAAATCTTTTCCCATTGGATCCGAAAGCGAAGAATGCTGTCGAAGAATACTTAAATTAAGTCTGTTTGGCCACCAATCTTTGTTCGATGTACCCATGCCTGCTACTGGCGCTTTCTGTCCATGATTAAATGGACATTTATCTTCGTTGGAATTACTCATATTATTTTTTTTAATTTTTTTTATTTATTAAATGTACCTGTTATTTGAAGTTTTATATCTTGAATTTTGAAATTCATTATTTTATGCTTTTTGAAATAATCACTGATTAATATGTTCAACTGTTCGTCTTCGTAGTCCTTTATTCTATCCGTATCCGAGCAGTATAAATGATGATGATTTGAAAAATGCGGATCGTAACGCATGATATCTTTTTCTGTTTTTACTTTCTTTAATAATTTATTTTCAACAAAAGTGTCTAATACTTTATACACTGTTCCTACCGAAATATTAGGATGATTCTTTTTGATAAATGCAATGATATCATCTGCCGTTGGATGATTATCCAAACTGAAAATTGCTTCGAAAATAGCTACACGTTGCGGCGTCACCTTCAAACCTTTTTCTTGCAACTTATCTCTGATCTCACTATTCATTAGACAAAAATAATAAATAATCATTACTTAAAGATAATCATTCTTATTTAGAAATAGTCTGATTTGGGTCAATTCCATATTCTACTAAGAGTAAATGAGTTCGCTATAAAAATTTTAAAATGATATCTTCCGATGACTATAGAGTTTGGCTATAAGCACTGTAAATAATTCATTCTTTTCGAAAAACATTTATTTAATGCGAAGACGCCGCTGTAAAAATCTATGGAATATTTTTAAACTTTTAGTATGGCCTTGGGCTTCAAGCGAAATTTCCAAACAATTAATTGATGTATTAAAAAATATAGTAACAAAGAAAATTCTATTGATCGTTGTCTAATTTCTATAATTTGATTGGTTTTGCTACAATAAAGAAACCAGACTACTTTTTCAATATTAATTTTTGGTTCCTTTCCACAAAACTACACTACCTACGGCTATCAGCGCAATGCCAAGCACGGGTGACCAAGCGAAGTTATGCGGTTTAGCCCGTGTGATTTCTACTTTGCCTATGTCAAGCACTTTTTCTTTTGTGAAAATTTTGGTAGAAGTAAAAATGGTTAGTGTAATACCTAAGATGATAAGAATAAGTCCAATCGTTTTGGTCATGTGTTTTTAAATTAGGTTTTTTTCCTTTTATTACACGTAAAGTAATTGCTATAAATGCAATGCCAGAAGAATGTGAATGATGTTCCCAACATTGTACGCAAAAACGCCTATTGCCCAAAAAATCAAAAGAATGACTGCGATGGTGTAAAGTAAATTTGACATAAAGAACTAGTTTTTGAACTATAGAAAAGATGATCAAAATAATTGTTTAAAAGTTATTTATTTATCTTTATTATTCACACATTTTAAATCTATACGAATAAAAAATCCTGCAAAAGTGCAGGATTTTTTTGATTATAAATAATTGAAAATTTAATTCTTGTTATCTTTCCCCACATCTTCGAATGCTTTTCCCATTCCGTCCATATCATGATTAAATTCACGTTTAAATGTCTCCCAATCAGAGCGGTCAGTTTCATAAGCATTCAACCTTCTTCTTAAATCTGCATTTTGTTGTTCAAGTTCGTCAATTCTTTTTGAGCGCATTCCATCAAGAGCATCTTTGTCATTCTTGTCCACTTTAGCCCTCAGTTCTCCAATGCGTTTTTCATTTGCAGCAAATTTTTCTTCAGCTTCTGTTTTTAATGCGGGGTATTCCGCATTTAATTCAGTCTGTGCTTCTTTTAACTCTTCCTTTGCTTCTTCAACATTTTCTTCTTTATCTTCTACTTTCTTTGTGTTTGATTCGCACGAAGACAAGAATGAACTCATCGCCATTAAAGCAAATGCGGAATAAATTATTGTTTTTTTCATGTTTGTTTTTTTAAAGGGCTGAAATTATTGTGTGAAGTTCTTCTTTTGTTTTACCAAGTTTTATTTGCAATTTGCCTAGCATTTCATCTTTCTTTCCTTCAACATATAACAAGTCGTCGTCAGTTAGTACTGCAAATTTTTGTTTGAGCTTGCCTTTTTGGTCGGTCCAGTTTCCTTTTAATTCTGTAGTGTTCATGTGTTTTTTTTTATTGTGAAAGAATATTCACAGTGCAAATATGAGTAGAGGATTTTGTTAATGGGTTACATAGTTATGGAATTAATTTACATCATTCACACATCTACTTTGCCTACTGTCAGGGTTTTCTATTATTCCCCAATCATATATGTGTAGCGTATTAATTAGTAGTTTTTAGTCTGCCCTCTATTGTTTGCAATGAAAACTTTAATTTATCAATTGCATGATTTATGGCTTCTTCTATTGTATTTGCACGACTTGTTACACCAATTGGCTCTCTGTTTTTTATTCGGGCCTCCAACATGCAACGATTATCGTTTTCGTCGGTTTTACTTCCATTTTTGTCCATGAGATGTACCTCTATACGCGTAATGTAATCGCTGAAACGGATTAATGCATCAACAATATTGGAATTTATTAATGCTTCAAGCTCTTTGTTTCCGGATATGTTTTTGGGTGTGTTAAATTGAATAGTCATTTATTTTATTTTAAGCGTATGAAACGTGTATTATAATTCGTTTTTTTATTTCTTGAAATATACTATTGCAGTGCAAAAAGTGATTGAACGAATGTTTGTTTTTGAATTTCAGTCATTTTGTCGGACGTTTGAATTTCAACTTTAATATTTTCAAACCGAAGATCAGCGTTAACGATATTTAGCAATTCAGTTTTAGCATCTGTAGGTCCAAATAAGAGCACTTCCTTATAAAGTATGATAACATCACATATTTTTTTATAATAGGCAGCCAAATGTTGCTGTATTTTTTGGTACATTAGTTCTTCACCCTTAATCACAGCGTATTCCATATTCTCATGTTTAAAGGTATTGAAGATGAAGGCTGCTTCCGAATCTTGTCTTTCATCCGCTATTAGGTGAGCCTCTGAATAGTCCATCCATATTCCCAGTTTATTTTTTGATGTCATTGCGTTTTATTATTGATTGAATTTCTTACTTCTTTTCCATGACTTCACTTACAGGTATGAATGCATTTAATATTTCAAAGGTGTGTTTTTTTCAAACTATTATCGTTACACAAATCCAATTCGGATTTACATCATTCACACATGCTTAAGGTTGTTCAGAAATTGGATGAAAGTCTATGACGAACTTAAAAAAACAGCAATCTGCTTTAATTATCCTTCACCTTGCCATTTATTGTTTTCAATGAGGCTTTTAATTTATCAATCGCATTCGATACCGCTTCCTCAATTGTGTTTGACTGGCTTGTAACAGCAATGGGTTGCCTGTTTTCCAATCTGGCTTCCAGCATGCAACGCTTGTCGTTCGGACTTGTTTTGTTTCCATTCTCATCAGAAAGATGCACCTCTATGCGAGTGATGTGATCACAGAAGTGTTCTAAGCCATCGGCTATCGAAGAGTTTATATAGGATTCCAGCTTTTCGTCCCCTGATATGTTTTTGTCGGTATTGAATTTAATGATCATGTTCTCGATTTTTTAATGTTTTAATAGTTTGCTTGTTCATACTTTACTTCAAGATGCGGGGGTGTAAAACTGCTCTTTCAAAAAGCCAATAATGCAAAAGCATTTTTAATGATGAAAGGCTATTCCTAATGTTGATACTCCGGAGGATAAGTCAAGAAACATTCCTATACGATTATTAAAATGATATTCTGTTCCAATGTGGCCGTCCAGATATAAACCATTTGATCTGTGATAGGCATATTTGTCTCCCAGATAATCATTGTCCCAAGTAACACTTCTGATGGCAAAACCCAAAGAAGCACCTAAATAGAAATCCCATTTAGAGTTTGCTTGTAGTAAATCATCAAAATAGTAGGTGCCTTTAACACCTATTGGAATTACCGTTTCTTGATAACGATAATATTTATATGGTTTATTCGGATTGCCCCAATAGTATTCGTTGCTGTAAGAATAAAACGTGATGAATGGTGCCAATGTAAAGTTTTTTGCCACATTCAATTCATAATTGGCGTGAAATACCGGTAGAGATTGACCTACATATCCGTAGTATCCAATTCCAACCCCTAAGTTTAATGTACCGGAATATTTTTCCGAAGAGGTATTCTCCTGACCAATAGCATTAAATGTGGATAGAACTACCATTAATATCGACAGTCTTATTGATTTTGTAATATTCATCTTTGCTTATTCTATTTTGTACAAAGATGTGCTGGTATAAAAGTTTGTGCGTTACACAATTCAAATTTTTAATTACGTAATTCACACATTTTCAATAAGCCGCATGATCGCCCACGTGGCGTTAATAATCTGTGATATTATTCAAAAATATCGCTGTACTCTTGATCTTCCTCTTCGTTAATATAGTCTGTAGAACAAGCGATTAGTTTGGTCCGCTGGCATGTTTCACGTAACTGGATATTACCGTATTTCTATACTATTCTGTAAGCATTTTCAATTTTAAATTAGAATCAGCAAGCACTTTATTTTGTTCCTGAATTTTACTTTCTAACTTTTCCTGCTCCTCTTTATTTTTATTCATATCTTTTTTAAGGTCGTCCATCTTTTTCTGCATGTCACCCGCATCTCCCTTTAAGTTTTTCAATTCCTTTTCTGAATTATTCACTTTCTCCTTTTGTTCTGCTATTGCAATACTTAACTTATAAGCAGCGGTTTCTTCAATGAAACCATTTAAAAATCGTTGGGCAGCACTATAGATAACCGAATCAGATTCCTGAGATACGAAATTATCGTAGCCTTTACTGACAAGCATGTAAAGTGTTGATCTATTTTTATTCTCCTTTTGTCTTTCTACATTGAAATAAAGATCCAAGGTTTGATTTTTTAATTCAAGCAATGTCACTTTCTTAAAAACATAAAACCCGTTCACTTTATCTGATTTCCAAAAAAGTGCACCTGTTGTTTCAGGTTTGTAACCTATCTCCTCTAATTTTTTCAGAATAGTATTTTGAACTACATCCGTCTCGTTCGGCAACTGAAGCATGAATCCCGGCTCTTGTTTTTCACCGAAATTGATATTTTGATAAAGCGCTTGCGCACTGACGGAACAATAAATTAATATAAATAGAGAAGTTAGTTTTATAAATTTCATAGTTAAGATTATTTTGCAAGAGCAAAAGTGAGTCATTGCGACCTTAGAAACGTTACATTCTTTTGGATAATAGTTACATAATTCACTGATCCGAATAGCACAAAAACTTTGTTTCAAAACTACGATAAGGGAAGTGCAAAATGGAATGTCTTTCAACGAAATTAATGTTTGTGTCTTACCAAATTATCCTTTCTTGTCTTTGAAGCATTGATAGACGAATCGCATTTTCAAAAAGCTTTCGACAGTATCTCTTTCATTTTCCCGGTCTATTAAAATCGGAATAAAACAGGTAAATATAACAACCGTTAATTGTTTGCGAAGCAGGTTGCGCAAAATGACAAATGCATTCTTGCCAAAATCACTATTGCATCACATAGTATATCAAATATATTAAAAAAGTGATTTTTGAATTTGAACTCTAATTTGTTACTGAATGACTGGTCTTCAAAATCAAATTTAGACGACATTTACTCATATTTTCACTTTATTTTAGGATCAGGAAATGTAAATTTTGTTTACAGTTGTTTGCTCAAAAGGCAAATCCAACTGACTTATTTTTTCAGCGCGACGTTTTTAAAATTTCAAATTCTTTCACAAAAAAAAACAACCTTACTAAAATTACAGATTGAAAGGTTGTTGAAAGACGAAGATCAAAATTAAATTTTATTTTTTGACGCTTGTGCAAAGATCACGTGTACTAGTTCTATGCGCTTCTTTCATGCTTAAGCCGTGTTCTGTAAAATTATTTCGTATACGTATTTCTAGGTTAGTGGCGCTATATTTTTTTAAGACTCTACAAACATGATTTGACTTGCTTTTCCTATTTTTAATTTTGTTTAGTGGTTTGTAATTTATTTAATTCAAATCCTTTTTCTTTTAACCGATTTGTAATTTGTTGATACGTGACTTCGTCCATCTTTGATGTTCTTGAAAGGACCCACAGATATTTTTTATTTGGATGACTTACAACAGCGAAGCTATAATCCTCTGCTAAATCTATGATCCAATATTTGCCCCTGAAAGGCCAAAAAAATTGAACTTTTAGTTTTGCATTTCCAGAATTGTCCTCAACAAATGCCTTCCCCCTAATGTATGATATTTTGCCGTTTACTGAATCTCTTTTACACCTGTTTTCAACAAGAATGTATCCTTTGTCTGTAACTGTATAATCTGCCGTAGTACAGGTGCAACCTTTTTGAAAATACTGTGGGTAGGATGCAATCTCAAACCATTTTCCTGAATACCGATTTAAGTCTACTGTTTCAACGGTTTGTAGTGTTTGTGAATTTGCATTGCTCATGGTACTAAAATAGATAAGAAGTAATAGGAGTCTTTTCATAAAAATGTTGCAAAATTTCAGTTGAGTAATATCATCCATACGGACCACTATTTATTTTTTCAAACCCCGGAAGTGCTAGCCGTTGTACATAAGCATGACCCTATAGTTTAAACTTTTTTGTAAAATAGATAGGAATTCAAAATTAATCATCACTCAATCAAACGTGTTACATAATTCTTATGAGGAGTTACATCTTTCACTCTTTCTGATGTGGCAACAACCTGTCGTTGTATAAATACTATTTAGAAGATGCAATTCTTTGATATTTATTTCTGCTAATAAACAGAAATGTCATTTTTTAAAATGGCTATCTGTCTATTGAAATAATCGTCAAAATTTTTCGGGCTTGTCATATTCTACTTTAGTGATTTTGAATTTTGCATAGCTGAAATCTCCTTTTTCGAGTCTCCAAAGCACGTCAAAGTCTGTTGGTATTAATACATTATTTAATTGCTTGTATTTTGTGGCTTTGATTACCCAGGTTTCCAGATTCTTCTCGTTCATGTAACGCTTTGTTTCCAACTCCGTAATCTCACCTGTTTCATTAAATGTGATTTTGAAAAACAATTCAAGTCCCTTGTAATTGAAAGTGAGTTTTGCAGTTTTCGAATCAATGGGTAGCCAGTTTAGTCTTTCGTTGGGTAAGAGATTGGTCGGGTATAAAACACTTTCTCCAAGCCATCGAAGAAGCTCGCCATGATCATAACTCTTTCCTTTGCCATGAACCATATTGAACAATGAAAATAGTGAAACCACTAATCTGCCTTTATCAGAGATGTACAAATCTCTGGCTACAAACATGGATGTTGTTCCTTTCCAGATAAAGCCGGGTTTTTCAGTAGTCGCGTATTGTTCGCCTTTTATGTTGATCCAACCTTTGTTGATTCCAGTTTTGAATTGTCCTAGATGTTTAATTCTTGCATAGCTTATATATGGTTGCCCGTCTTTTAAAATGTGGTTGAAATATCGTTGCACGGGTGCTGGTAAACTCTCCAATTGGTTTGTGTGAAATTTCCGGTTAGTTGTACTTTTTGACTGTGCAAAGAGTTCTTTTACTTGACTTCTGAATTTTATTGCTAAATTTATTTTGCCAACAATGAAAATTATAAAAATAAGAGCAGCAATGGATAAAATAATAATCATACGTTATTTGGATTTCATGGATTTAGTTTATTTTGTTAAGAACCGTTACTGATTATTTTCCCATCTTCCATGGTGATGGTTCTTTGAGTTTTGGATGCAAAATCTAAGTCATGGGTAACAATCAGTAAGGACTGTTGGAATTCTTCAGCTAGCTCCTTGAAAATATTGAACACGATATCGCCATTCTTCTTATCCAAATTACCAGTTGGCTCATCGCCCATAATTATCAAAGGTTCATTAATCAGTGCTCTAGCTATGGCCACTCGCTGTTTTTGACCACCACTCAATTGATTTGGGAACTTCAGCGCCTCCTTTTCTATACCCAGAATTTTGAGTTTTTCATAGGCATTGTGTTCTATTTCTTTATTAGTAAGTTTCCCAAATTTGAGCCCGGGCAATATTACGTTTTGAAGATTACTAAACTCATTTAGCAGATAGTGAAACTGAAATACGAAACCAATTTTTTCGTTCCGAACTTTGGCTAATTCCGCGTCCTTTTTGTTGTTCATCTTAACACCATCAAGAAATAATTCACCTTCATAGTTTGTGTCCATGGTGGATAGTATATAGAGCAAGGTAGATTTTCCACAACCAGATTTTCCAACAACAGAAACAAACTCACCTTTATTGATAGAAAAACTTATATCATTCAGGACCTTCACTGTGATAGGATCATGAAATGATTTACTTATGCCTATGGTTTCTATTACCTTCTTTTCCACATCTATTTTCCCCTAATGATATCTACAGGATCTATTTTGCTTGCTTTTTTTGAAGGGAAGTAACCGGCCAAATAGGTAGTGATGATGGAAAAAGCCGCTCCAATCAAATAGAATTTTGGATTGTAATTGATGGGGTACGTTTTCACAGTTGGCAAGGAAGCAGTATTAAAAGGGATTTCACCAATCAAGGCCGAGAGTCCTAATCCGAATAGTAGTCCAAGTGCACCACCAACCAATCCTATGGTCAACGCAATGTTGATGAATATGGCATTTACATCCTTGCCTGAGAAACCTGTCGCTTTCAGAATGGCAATCGAATCCATTTTTTCATAAATCATCATATTCAGAATGTTGTAAATCCCAAATCCGGCAACAATGAGTAAAGTAATTCCAACTGCATAAGAAATTAGTGTGCGCACCGAGCTGCCGGTTTCAAATTGAGCATTTGCAGTTTGAATATCAAGCGCCTCTGTTTCGAACAGTGTGTAATACCTTTTGGCTAGTGCCGGAGCCATAGTCATATCATATAATTTAATCTGTATATCTGTAACATAACTTGCAGGCTTTCCAAGTATTTTTTGAGTTGTAGCAAGTGTTGCATAACTTTGAACTTTGTCCAACTCTTCTATACCTGATTGAAAAAAGCCAACCACCTTTAAAGGGAATCGACTTCCATTACTAGTCGTTATTTGAATGTTGTCGCCAACTTGAACAAGCATTTTCTTTGCCGCTCCAATACCTAAAATAATACTGTTGGGTGTATTTTTTAAATCTATTGTTTTGCCTTGTACAACATAATCCTGAAACATAAAAAGTTTGTTTTCTGCATCTACATCAATTCCGTTAATTACACCAGTTAAATCAACTGCGCCTACATTGTAAAAAATAGGAACAGTTGTTTTTGGTGCAATACCTCGCACATTAGGATCATTTTTCAGGGCGCTGATGATGGCTTCACTATTGCGAATTTCCAGTAACTCATTTTTAGGTTTAACATGTTTTACAAAATTATAAGCACCGATATAAGTAGTCGATTTCGCAATGGGTTGAATCGGTGAAGGTAAAATTTCATTGTATAGTCTTACATGGGCTGTACGGTTTAAAATCAAATTGTCGAGCAAATCATTTAACCCCGCCATAAAACTGAGCAAAGAGATGAACATGGTAATGCTGAAAGTAACTCCAAAAGCAGCGACCATCGACTGCTTTAGTCTTGCCTTGAGCATAGCCTGCGAAATCTGAGTGATGAGCTTAAATTTCATTTTTATTGCCCAGGTACAATGAGTTCTTCATTCACATCTATTCCTGAAAGAATTTCCACCATTTGGTAATCCTTCAATCCGGTTTTTACGATCAATTGTTTCCCGGATTTGTTCACTACGGTGGAATCATTTAAAAGGTAATTTCTCGGGATGAGCAGCGCGTTATTTTTTATGCTTATCACCACATTGGCTTCAAAGGAAATATTCGGATACAGCAAACCCGGTGCGCGTACAAATTCTGCTTCTATCGTAAAGGTCTTACTTTGCAAATTCATGATGGGGTTTATCTTAGACACCGCAGCCTTAAACACAGAATCCCGATAGCTATTCAGTACAACCATCACTGGCATTCCTAATTGGACAGACACAATATCATATTCATCTATCTGCATTTCGAGGAGAAAGTTTTTATCATCACCAATAATCGCAATCGGAATTTGAGGGGTTACAATTTCTCCCTTCGTGATATTCATCTGATACACCTTACCTTTTACATTACTTTTCACCAAGTATTCACTGGTATTTCTATTGCTGATTAGCAGATTATTTTGAGATTGTTTGGAAAGATATTCCAATTGCCTTTCTAGTTCTATCAGTTTTTCCTTAGCGGACACATAGCTGTTTTTTGATTGTTTGAAAGCAAGTTCTTTTTGCTCTAATTCTATTTTTGCTCCAATGTTTTGTGACCATAGAATTTTTTGTCTTTCAAGCATGGATGCATCATTTTCTAGTTTGCTTTTTGTTAAATTCACAAGCGACTTCACCTCCTCTAATTTTCCGCGATTCGAATTCAAGGCATTTAATTTGGCCGACAATTTGACATTTTCTGTTGTCAATAGCTGGGCTTCATTCGCTATGGATAATATTGGCGAACCAATTTCTACAGAGGCTCCCTCCTCTGCATAAACTTGATTAACGATACCACTTACAGTTGCAAAAGCCTGATATTGATTTTTACTCACGATAACCCCTGATGCATAAACAGATTCCGTGATAGTTTGTACTACAGGGCTGATGGTGTCCGGCTTAGATTTGCATGCACTAAACAAGAAAAGTAAAAGCAAATATTCATTTTTAAAATACTTACACTGAACCATAAGTTCTTTCATAAATATCGACTTTTATAAATTGTACATTTGATGTTGTCACTCAAAGTTTTTTAATTCAATTTTTATATTTTATTTGGAATCAGTTGAAAGGAGGATCTGATGCCACTTCACTTACGACTCAACTCCAAAATGTAAGTTTCTCAACTAGATTATAAAACATTAATTTAAATCATATTTTCAGGTCATAGTGAGTAAACTCCATTTCTACTTTACTTTCTTCACCGCCCAATCATTCATCTATTCACAAATAAGGCCCTTGGATGCCACTTTTGCCTCTCATCTTTAATAGTTCAAATTTCATGGGATGAACACTATTGTAAATTCTGTTCCTAAATTCACTTTGCTCTCCACACTTATTTTTCCTCCTAATTTTTCCACTTGCGCTTTTACCATATACAGTCCCAGTCCTTTTCCTGTAGCTTTGTTGGTATGAAAGCGTTTGTATAAACCGAATATATCCTTCCCGCTTTTTTCTAGGTCAATCCCTAGTCCGTTATCTTTGAATGTGAGAATAATTTTTTCATCGACTATGGAGCTTTTTATTGTAATGTTTAATGGTACATCCGGTCTTCTGTATTTTATACTGTTTGAAATGAGGTTATAGAAAATACTATACATGTAACTTTTAATCGATAATATTTCATCCACCTGACTGAAATCTATTTTAAAACGGGCTTCCTCTTTTTCCAAAATGTTGCCGATGCTCTCCTGAATATCATGAATAAGTTTCGAAAAATATACCACCTCCTTCTTTTCGTCTAATTGTTTGCCGGTACTTAATATAAAATTCAAATCTGATATCACCTCCTCTAATCTTTCTGCTGAAGTAGTAAGTGCATTCAGAACAAAATCCCTTTCGCCTTCTTTGAGACCTTTTTTATTCATTAAAGTTGTCAAACTAATAATATTTGAAACAGGTCCTCTCAAATCATGAGAAATGATGTTATCAAAATGCTCGTGGTCCTTATTTCGCTGAACTAAGTCAGCCGTAACTTTTTCTTTTAGTGCTTCTTCTTGCTTTTGAGGAGTAACATCTCTGAAAACTAGCACGACTCCAATAATATTTCCTTTTGAATCTCGAATGGGCGCACAACTGTCATTAATTGAATATTCCTTTTTTTCGTTACGGGAAATCAACACAGCGTTCGGGTCTAATTTTAAGGCTTTTCCAGTTTTAAGAACTTTTTTAACCGGATTTTCAATTTCTTCCCTTGTATCATGATCAACGATATGAAACACACTAGTTATGGGTTTGTTTTCAGCTTCTTCTGATTTCCATCCGGTAAGTTTTTCAGCTATAGGATTCATCAGGATAATGTTTCCATCCATATCTGTAGCAATTACCCCATCACCAATACTCTGAAGTATAACGGACTGTCGCTCTTTATCAAATTGCAAAGCAGTATCAAAATTTTTTTTCATTGCATTGTTATCCACATAGATTGTAACCTGGTCTTTATACGCTGGCTTTGCAACTAAACTCTGTTTATTGTTCATAATCTACTTTATTTTTTTATTAAAAAGTTAAACCTGTATTATTAAACGAAATTTCCTAAATAGCAATTGTGTATTTTTCATGTAGTTGCCTAAGTTCTTTTATGCTTCTATTTTCTTTTTTTAGAATTATATGAGTATATAATCTGCTACAACTTCACTACTAGTTAAACTGTAAGGAGGAATTTAACATGCACGGGTATAGTACATTTGTTCAAATCTCATTTTAAAGCGACTTTCTTCACGCCATTGGTGTTTTCCTGAAGAAGGTATCCCATATAGTCCATCTTTAATATCATTTTGCTTTAGACGCTTTTCCTTGGTTCTTTTCCCTTACCTATGGGCCAAAGAAAAGGTGATTTCTACCCTTGAATATTCGCTAACACTTAAAGCAATGTGCATACTTTGAGGCAATTTATCCCTTATTCTTTTTCAAGAGCGTTGCGATCATCCACCCCCCAAACTGTAATAATTATTTTCTTCGTCCTCGCTACCCACACTTTCTTGCTGATCATCCAACTCTGATCCGGGAATATCTAAATCATCACCGGACATATCCTCCTCAAAGCTTTTTTCGTTCAATTCGCCTGAGGGTTCATTGGGTGTTTTGTTTTTTGAAAGATCCTCAGGGTTGATATCCGTTTCTTCCTTGCTCTGTTGATAAATGTCATCTGAAGTCGGATAGATAGGATAACCGGGAAACTCTAGATTTTCGGAATTTTTTGTTGCATACGTACCAGCCTGCGTCTTCGAATAATTATTTACTAGCTCCATTAAAGAATCATAATGCGCTTCGAGATTTTTATTATTTATTTCTTCATTGTTCTTTTCTGAAAAAATTACTGGCATTTCAGAAATGTATTTTGACAATTCAGGAAATTCCTGATTTATTTTATTTGTAATATTTATGATATCTTGATTCAATTGAGTTTTTGCTTTCATGATTATTTTTCGAATAAAATCTATAGCTCCTATAAAGGAAGCAACATTATTTTTTACTGTAAATCCAATTCCTTAGGAACACAACATCGGTCCCCATTTAGATTCATTTTAAACTTCTATTTGTAAATATGAATTACTTTGAATTTAAATGCGTAGTGTTACTACCGGAATATAAGAACCTCACAAAGGTGAAGACATACTAAATTATAAGTATTACATAGTTATGGAGAAAATTTATATCATTCACACATTTATTTTGTGGAATGACGCGAAATATTCTAGGGAAATAAATGGTTTTGAAAGGTCTAGAATTAATTGGGGGTGCTTTTTGTTTCAGCCTTATTTGACAAAACACTAGTGTAATTTGTAATGAGAATAGCCGATGTATTGGCACTACAATATTATTCGTAGAAACAAATCCATTTAATGGCCGAACAAGCTTATTTACATAAAATTCACATCTGTTTTAATAGTCAAAGACTATTAGTTTCTGCCCTTGAAGTAGTGTCATTCGGTGTAGAGTTTCAAAGTATTTTCCTGCAAAAAGAGTATGTCTTATTATAGGCAGAACGAAATCAGATGCAATGAATAAATGATCAAGTTATTTAATCTATAACAGAAAATCAAAAGTGACAGCAGAGGTATACTAAATTAATGGCAATCATAATTGACTAAACAAATCTTGGAGCAAAGGGAGTGCTTACCAAATTCTTTAGGACTCTATGTGAATTGATGTGTTCGCGTTCGAAAATGTGTGAAATATGTAATACTTTTTTGGAAAAGTGTAACGATTTAATTGATAGTTGCCTACACCTTTGCATTAAAATAATATTTTACGATTTAAATTATATAGAAATGGATAAAAATACAAAGTACAAAAGTGATGGCCCAAGCGGCTTTACTGTACAAAAGAAAACTGAAGGGAGTCAAAATCGTAGTAACTCGAGTAGTCAATCCGGTTTGTCTAAAGAATCTAATACTGCTGAAAATGAAAAAGAATCCCTAAACAAGAAACAAAACGATAGCGAAAAGGAGATTGACGATAGGGAACATCAACACGAGTATAAAGAGCCGCAAGCAAAGGAAAAACTCCAGGTCAAATCTAAGGTCTTAAAACAAAGTGATAATGGTGATACTTCAGCTCCTCAAAAAAGCAGCAATAGCAAGCCGAGTTCTGACAATAGCGGAAATCAAAAACCCTAATTATCTAATCAAAAAATTTAGTGTAAAAGCAATTGGGATCCATTAGGATTTTGCTTGCTTTCACTCTCCAATTTAATTCAAAAGTTTAATCAAATAAAAAAACTAATCAACATGGGAAATTTACTTTATGCCGTAGCAGTAATATTAATTATATTATGGCTTCTTGGATTCGCGGTTTATCCTGTAGGTGGAAACCTCATTCACATCCTACTTGTTATCGCTATCATTGCAATATTATTGAGAGTTATACAAGGAAGAAGGCCTGTTTAATATCCACAGTAATGATTGAGAAATCTTTCATTGTAGATATTAATTACTTTGCAGTTAGGGCTTTGTTTTGACATTTGCGGGTATCCTTTATGTGTAAGGAATTAAAATCTTGGCGGAACAACAAAGTTTATTTGGTAACAATATGCATTGGTTTTCCTTGGAGCATTCTTGTTTGATGTTGTTCCATTTCCTTTTCTTCCGGCATTTTCTATCATGATTTTTTTGCAGATTTATTTCCATGTAAATTTATGGGCGCTTGTTGCTATTGGTGTTTTAGGTTCTATTTTGGGAAGATTTATTCTTACTTTGTATATCTCGAAACTCACTGATAAATATTTCAACCCTACTAAAAATGAAGAGGTGCAGTTTTTAGAAGAATAATTGAAACAGAAAAAATGGGAAGGGCAAATATTTATTGTCATGTATTCATTATTTCTCCTGCCCAAAACACATTTGTTTGTGGCGGCAGGTATGGCAAGTGTTAAACCTATTTATATCATACCTGCTTTTTTTATTGGTAAATTCACCAGTGATGCTTTTGCATTATCTATGGGAGAAATATGCATCCGATAATTCGGATTCGATCATTTCAAATATCTTATTATGGCAATCAATCAGTGGTTTGGCGGCAAGCGTACTTATGCTCTTTGCGATTTCGTTTTTTGACTGGCGTGCATTGATTCAGAAAAAGAAGTTTGTATTAAATTTTAAAATATTTAAATAATGTAAGGTCTCTTACAGAGTTTTAAGGGAAGAATAGGATTAAAAAAAAGTATTATCTTGACGCTGCCAATTGAATTGCAATATGCAAATGAAATCAATTAGTCAAAGCCCTAGGGTTGATTTCAGTCCACTTAGTACTGACTTCATTGTATAATTAAATATAAATCGGTTAGGATTTCGCTTGTAATAAATAACACCTTTAATAGGCGGCTCATTCTTGCGGGGGTTACTGCTTCTTAACACAAATGTATTTATTGCAAAAGACTTTATCTTTTCTTTAAAATTATTTTTATTGGTACTTTTATTCAATATTTCAATTTTCAAATCATGATATTGAAAGGTTAATTCTCCCTTTGAATATTTTTCATTGGCATGAAACGAAAATTCAAGTTTGTCTGAAACACCTTCCTTAATTATAAGGTTGGCATTGTATTTCAGCATTTTGTTTAAGGAATTTAGCGGAAATGATTCAATCACGGCGCTGCATTCAAATCGTGTTTCAGTAGTGTTAAGTGGGAATGAATAACGTGATTTTAATTTTCCGGAGTTCATAATTAAAGCAGTGGCGTTAATTTCGACTTGACGGTTTCCGGAAGTAAGCAAGCTGTCGTTGGTGAGTCCGGTAACCGTTGCATTTATATTGTTGAAAGTAATTTCTCCTGATTTATTTGCGCCTTTAGCCAATTCTTCATAAGCAACAAAAGAGGAGTCAATTAAAATGGAATCAATATTAATGTAGAATGGAATTTTACGAATGAGATCTTGTGGTGAGTACACGGGCACTTCGATTCTTGTTATATTCTTATCGCGATAAGCCATCACGTTCAGTTTGCTTAATTCGCATACGCGTGCAGAGCAATTCCCCGATTCAAGAAATGATTTCACATTGATGTGCTTCAGGTTTAGTTCCTGGACCTTTATTTTAAGACGATCCGTTTGTTCGCCTTTTTCGATACCAAATTGTTTTTTTGAATAAAGTGGAAGAAGTGAAACGTCATTGAAGGAAACCACAGAATCACTATAGGATGCTGAAAAGTCAGATGCCTGCATTGAATACAAACCCGATTCAAATTGATAATCGAATTCCTTAATGTTTATATCAAATTTTTCCGCACGGAAGGGCAGTCCTGACCGTGCCGATTCATCTATCGTAAAATCTTCAAATACGATTTTATTTTTACTTGAACTTAAGGTTGGAATGGTATCGGTGAATGAGCTGTAAAGATTAATCTTTACATTCGTCAATATGAATTTTTTTAAAATTAATTTATTTGCTATCTTAGGGTTGATTTTAGGGCCAGAATTTTTTTCGATGGTGTCTTTAACTGTAATCAAGGGGTTTCTATAAATAGTTATCGAGGGATTGCTCACTTTCAAGTCAAAGGCAACTAAATTCCTGTTAAAAAGAAAGTCGGTAGCACTTAAGTTTTTGAGATTTATTTCATCAAATGTAGCATGATAGGTGAGAGCAGACGAAGCTTTTAAAAAATCAGGCTGAATCGTTACTGCAGTGAATTTGACGGATAGCGGAATTAAATTTATGCGTAATTTTTTTACATCAAACTTATATTGAGATCCGGAAAGTGTAGCTATTTCTTTTTGAATTTCTTCTTTTATATAATTGGAAAAATAGAAAGTTAAAAACAGTTGAGTTGAGATTAATAAAACCACAATAGATCCTAAAATAAACATAAAAATTTTGAATCCCCTTTTTAGCATTATGAAATGGTTTTCCTCAAATGTAAGGTTAATAGAAGTAAGATTTTAATCTGCTGAATAATTTGTACTGTCAAATACACTGAGTTTTCTTTTCCTGATTTTATACATAAAACCTATTATGTCAGCAAATCTAAAAAACATGAAACAAATGTTCGCAAATTGATCAAAATATACTTTCATAAATTTTTTGTGGGCATGCTAATAAAAGACAAGTCTTCATGACGAACAATCAGAAGCCTTTATAACCCATAAAAGATACCAATTAAACAGTGCCCCGATATGTTTTCAGTGTTATTGTATATCCGCTACCTTAATGCTGATGGATTGCTTCTCAGCAGCGCCCACGTCCTCTTCAAGTGTATGAGCCTAATAGACTAAAAATAAATTGAGATCCCTCCAGCTATTTTTGGTCCCATTACCAAAAAATCGTTCAACCTTTCACAATCGGTTTTAAGATTCAGTGACCGTATGCTAAAATACAAATAAATTTCAGAAATTGTTTTATGACCCTGAAGAAAAATCCCCTTTTTCTTCTTTTTTTAGGCTTGCAATATCTGATGGATTACCAAATAAGAAAAAGAATTTACTTTTTAAACCTTTGGCAGTTTTAACATCGTTCCAAATATCAACGTACTCATGAAAATTAATGTTTATGGGATTGCTTTTATTTCCAATATCTGTTGTGATACCATAGAGTACCTGCTCTTCTTCTTTTTGAAAGGTTCCAAACATACGATCCCAAAAAATAAACGTTGCACCATAGTTTTTATTAATATATTTTTCCTGCCTACCATGATGTACACGGTGATTTGAAGGCGAAGCAAAAATGTACTCGAAAACAGGATGAAGCTTGCGTATATACTCAGTGTGTACCCAGAATTGAAAAAGCACCGCTATCTGATTCACAACAAAAAATACTATAGGATGAAACCCAAGTAATGCCACAGGTACAAAGAAAATTATCTTTAAATTTTGCATCCAGCTTAGCCGGAATGAAACCGTTAGATTATAATGCTCAGCTGTGTGATGAACTACATGTGTTGCCCACCAAAATCGCTGCTGATGAGAAATCCGGTGCGCCCAATAACTGCAAAAATCGAAAATGATATAGCAGGGTATAAATGACCACCACGTTAAATACATACGATAAGGAAGTTTATTGTACAGCCAAACAATTGCATACAAAAAAACCAGTTTTAAGGCAAAATTAATGAGCACATTTCCAACCCCCACAAGGATGGAACCAATGGTTTCCTGTTTGTTATATAGTTGACGGTCTTGCTTGAAAGAGATAAACCATTCAAGTAGAACAAAAAAGAACATTATAGGGGCTGCCCAAATTATAATATTAGGGGAATTTTTTTCAATTTCGTGAATAAAAGCAAGGGGAATTTTTGGGGCGCCAAACAGAGAATCTAATATTATTGAAATTACCATTAATCTTTTTTACAAATTTTAAATACCCAACAACTTTATAACCAGATAATTTATTTACAATCACTTATACCTTATAATAAATCATATGTGTCCGACAAAAATCGGACCCAGTAAAAATACACAAATTGATCGAGAGAAGATGTCAAAATATTTTTATTTCAAAAAATATGGTATATTGAATCGAAGGTTAATGCTATTTGAACATTTTCTATACGTCATGTCCAATTCTTTTGTGGCTCTTCCGGAAAGGTTGTAAGGTGTAAATAATTTTTGACTCGCCCGAACTAGTTCACGAATTTCAATTTTATCGTCCGTCATTTTATTTCCATAACGCGCACCCGATGGGCGAATTATCATACATGTATACTTTCATAAATTTTGAGTGGACAAGGCAGGATAAGATTCCAATAGGATGCGCAGTTTCTTCATGAATAATAAATTAATCAAACATATCTTAAATATATCAAAGTCAATATTTCAATCAGGAAAGTTTATTATTAGAAAAACTAAACATCAATTTCTGGATTACCCTTAAAGTTATTGTCAGCTTTTTTTGAACACAGCTTATTTTAGTTTTAATGCTACGTGGAGCTTCATCAATTGATAGGTGTTTATTTAAATAGTTTTACTTTTTACCATTGTAGCTTTCAAATGACGGAATAATAACCGAAATATTGAAACTATTATTTAATTTACCGAATTGGGCAAGGTCACCGGCATATCCATACCTATACGAAATGGAGAAAGGAACGTTGCCAAATTTAACCACGGCAGTAAACACTATGGAACTATTGCTGAAAGGCTTTGTAATTCCAGTTTCATAACTCACTTGAAGTTTATTAATCATATTGGAGTCAATAAAGCAAGTTGCAGAAAAAACTAAACCATTTATTTTGTTACGTGAATAATCTGGACCACTCCAATCACTTTCCCATGAATTATATTCTTCCTTCTGCCCTTGCATCAAACCATTGTCAAGGAAGTATTTCAGCGAAATTGACTCTTCGAAAATAAGTTTGGATCTTTCTTTTGGAAGCTGGTTTGCGACAAAACTCAGTGCAATATAATCCCATCCTCTGCTAATCTTATCTTTCGTTTGATTTAAATTATTGTTTGGTAGAGATGCAATTGAAAAAAAAGTTAATGAATCATCAATAGACTGACCATTTGATTCATGTCCATACCCCGTCTGAATTGCATAGCGATTGTTTTTATTTTTTGGACTAAACTGCAGGAATAAATACGGATTGAAGCGCTTCTCAATTACCGGATTTGAATTCCTAGTGCCGATGTACTGACCGAAACGAACTGTAAAGGCAAATCTTAATTGCAAATCGGGTCTATGAAGTGGAGGAATAAGTTTTATTAAATAGTTGAAAGGAGAAATACGCGTACTGGCCGAAAATGTAAAATCAAGGAATGGCTTATCGTCGCTATCAAAAGTATATCCAATTAAATTGGGTTCATAGTTTTGTAACTGTAGAATCTCAAAAAATTTTAATCTAGCTTTCTCATCTTTACTAGATGATATTTTAGTAGTGTCAGATTTAAAGGTAAATATTGGAAATATGTGAGCAGAAACTAAGGTGTTCATAAAGATAGTAAGCACAGCAAGGAAAATTATTTTCATTGCTGTATTTAGATTGAGCATACAGACGAAGCGTTATATGGTTGTTGCATTTGAAATTTGGCGAAATTATATTTTTTGATTCAGCAATTGTTTTGGATGATTCTTCTGTGACTGCTGGGGTTTCTGCTTTATTTGTCTGCAGTGTAAATTGTGGCACTTGTTTTTATTTCGGGAAATAGTAGTTTGGGACTATCACGCGTTTTAACTGCGTTAATAATCCGGGCGATTATTAAGCTTTTGCTGAACCCTTTTTGCTTGGAGAAGTCTTTTTAATTGTATTTATGGATACAGGTCGTGCGCCATTTAAATTATCTGAATAAACTTTCGTAAACTCGGCACCAAGGAGAACAATCATTGAAGAGTAGGAAGTCCACAATAAAATAAGTATAATAGAACCAGCTGCACCGTATCCTGAAGCAGGGTCGGCAGTGCCGAAGTATAATCCTAATGCTGATTTTCCTAAAACGAATAGGAGGGAGGTAACAAATGCTCCGACCCATACTGAACGCCATTTGATTTTTGTATCAGGTAAGAATTTAAACATCATTGCAAATAATACTGTGATGACGGTGAGAGAGAAAATAGCATTTAGTATTTGAAATAGTATTAATAATGATTCTGACCAATTTTGAGTTACCCAAGAACCTAATGCTGATAGTAAAGAAGACAATACAAGTGATATAAGTAATAAGAAAGCAATAGTTATAATTAAGCCGAAGGAAAAAATTCTTGTTTTGAGAAATGACCAAACTCCTGAGGTAGTAGTTGATGCTTTTGCTTCCCATATAGCATTTAAGGATTTTTGCAGTTGTACAAATACACCTGTTGCTCCAACTAAAATTATTGCAATGCCCATAATGGTTGCTAATACTGAATCTTTACTTTTGTTTGCTATTAGAACCATGCTTTGAACCTGGTCGGCAGTTTCGGTTCCCATGGCTTTGGATACCTGACTGTGCAACCGGCCGCTTACTGCATCGCCATCAAAAAAATATCCGGCTATTGTGATAACTACTACTAATAGTCCGGGTAATGAAAATATGGAGTTGTAAGCAATAATAGTGCTATCATTAAAAGGGTCACGACTCCACCATTTTTTTAGAGATACTTTAACAATTGCACCAGCATTTGCGAAACTTAATGTTTTCATTATTTGCTTTTATTTCATTTAACTTTTTTATTGTCTTGCTATTCTTTCTTTTTCTTATCTGACTTGGTAAAAATTCTTTGGAATAAAGATTTTTTCTTTTCCGTTTCTAGTTTGTTTACTGAACGGAGTGTGATTTCGTTGTCAATGGAAGGATGAAGTGCATGTATAAATGCGTTGCGCAAAATATGTATGATGGCATACCATGTCCCTATAGTGGTTTTATCGTATTCACCTTGTATAGGAACTTTGGTGGCAATCTGTTTCTCTTTTGGATTTCTGAGAACGACTCCTGCAGTACCAACTAATGCTTCATATGTTTTATTAAAGAAGGAATCTTGACGGTCTTCGGGACCGGTGACTTTTAGATTTTTAATTACAGGTTTTACATAGCCAATGAATTTCCCATCTTTAGCAGCGATCTCGGTGTATAGGCCAAATGTTCCGGCATGAACATCAAATTTTGCATACGCTTTTAAAAAATCATTGAGGTCGGCCAGGTTCGTATTTTTTAACTCAGCATTCAAATCATAAGTAGGTTGGTCTGCAAGTGGATTGATTTTCATTTTTAAATCAAAAGTGCCTCTATAAGCATTTGCATTTGCATCAACCGTTGCAGGAAGCAATGCGGTGTCCAATACACTGGAAAGATTTTGCGCAAGAACATGTGCATCTGTCATTGCAATGTTTACCGCAGGTTTAGAAGTTGAGTCAATGTATTGTAATTTGCCGTTGAAAATTTCAAAACGATTTATTTTTAAGGGCATGAATTTTTTAAGTACGCGGCGAAAGACGTTTGTGTCGTTTTGAATTTCGGAAGGTTCTGCTTTGTCTTTGGTAAAACGCAAGACTGAATTTGTAAATTCAAGTTCACCAACAAGCCGTCCATGAAATATGGATTTCCACTCTACAGAAAGATCAATTATTTGTGAGGAAATGAAGGGCACTTTCTTTTGTGAGGACGAATCAACTTTGTTAATGTAAAAATCTTTTAGGAGGTAACCACCTCTTAAAATGGAAAGGTCAATGTCATTGATATGTCCGAAATATCCTTGCATTGAGCTAAGTGTTTTATTTGCATAATGTAGCACAACATAAGGTAAAATTAGTCGAGCTATAAACAAAAATGAAACTATGGAAATGATTGTCCATTTTAGTCGATGTTTTTTTTGGCCTTTTTTTCTGATGATTCCATTTTTATTAAGGGTGCATTTCACTTTTATGAAATCTGTTTTTATTGCATTTTACATTGGGAATTGTTTAAAGCTGTAACTGCTTTAAATTTTTTGTTTATTTTAAAGTATGGGTTTTAAACTCGCAATTTTGGCATACATCTGTTCCTTTAGTTCAATAAATTCTTTACTGCGTTTTCTTTCCAGCAATTTGTTGGACTCATTGAGTGCCGATTAATGTTTTTTATTTTGTAACATAATGATCTCGTCGGTGAGCTCTTTGGTAATTTAGCATCGCTTTTAATGCAGAATCATTTTATCTATAGGACAAAAAGCAGCAACGACGTAAAATAAGAATTAAGAGGGACCAACTATTTCTCCTATCTATAATTACAAATTGATATTCACCAATAATGCTATAGGCAAAGCGGCAATGATTATGTTTGGTTTTATTTTAATTGTTGAATCTGCATCGCCTGATTGAGCAAAGGATTGAGCTGTAAATTGATCAAAATTTATTTTTGCATAGATGACCGTTGTTTCGATCAGAAATATTAACCGGATTGCTTCGTCTTATATCTTAAGATATTCGATTACTGTTAAGAGGCCTACTTGTTTGCTAATTTCTTAACCTCAATTATTTTCTCCACTGCCTATTCCTTAACAATGCAACTAAATTTTCTGTTTCACTTTTTTGTATCTTCCAAATTTCTCATTGCTATTGTCATAAAAACTTCAAATTCTTGTTGAATGAACTACAGTGATTAGAAATTATCAGTTATATTTTTTCGCATTGTTTTTGACAATCAATCGAATGACTGAGTTGTGTGCGTAATGCAGGAAGCATTGTTCTCGCCCAATAGCGAATATCTGGATCTGAAGCTTCGATTGATGCTTTCTTAAATTTGTCAAGTGCATCTTTACGTCCATTTACCATCATGTCAGAATATTCTTTATCAAAATCATTTCCATGTTTGTCCATTAATTTGATGCTTGCATCCAATCCATTTTTTGTAAGGGTTGTAGGAAGTGTGATTTGCTTTTTAGCTGCAAGCTCTCGTAAATCTGATTGTGATTTATAATGTTCAGTTTCCATCCTATTACCTAGTTCTTTAACCTGCGACATCATGGAGTTGGTTTGAGCTAACTGTCCTAATTCTATTTCTTCTAAATTTATTCCAGCTACGGTTACAAGGAATTGTGCATCAGATTCTTTTGCGTTGTCAAATTGTGCATTGTTATTTTCTAGCGATGCTTCGTTATATTCTATGGGTTCCGTAGTGTTGCAAGAATTAAGTGTTATTGTTATAATTAAAAGTAGCGAAGCTCCAGCACATGCTATTTCAAGAGCCTTTGATTTTAGGTATTTTAATTTCTTTTTCATTTGTAAGCTATCTAATATGTGATAATAGTTTCCGTATTGTGTTTAAAATATTTCTTTTCAAGGATTTTTATTTAATCAGTTTGAGTTGGTATTAAAAATATTTCGTCTGCTTTTTCTTTTAATGATGAGTCAACTTTTGAGGATGTGTTCATTAATGCTTGCTTTATTATTCGATTAATAAATTTAAAAAGCATACCTATTCTTCATTCTTGTTTAGTTATTCTTATTAATTTTAAAAATTCCTTAATTGTTTATTTTATAGATTAGGCTATCGAAGTTAATAACAGTGATAGTATATCTGTTTTGATTAGTAATATTTATCGCGGCTGATTTTATTTATTCGAGATGCTTGTCAATAATTAATGGATGTATGCTAATTGTAACTTATTGGAGCGCTGTTTTTATTTTTTTGTAATATGCCCATCAACGATATACATTGTGATTGTGTATGTAAGAAAATTAAGGTGAGCAAATCTTACGGGATTCTTACGTGACTCGCCTTTATTAATTTTCTTAATGAATATCGATTCTAAATCGAGCCTTTTTTTCCGCCTTGATTTGAACCATGAGTTCGGCTATGTGAGTTTTCTTTGTTTTCTGTCTGACGATTTTGATCAGATGGTGTTTTGTATTTGTTTTGATCTTTATTAGATGTAGATGTTTCTTCCTCGTCTAATTCTGCAGTGATGTTTCTTTCAGATGGGTTGCCTTCTTTTTTAGGGTTGCGTTCAATTTGGTCACTACCTTGATTCTGTTGTTGGTCAGTAGAGTTATTGTCCTCTTGCTGATTGTTTTGATTTTTTTTCATTTTCATTTTGTTTAATTTATTAAATTATTCTTTAAGACACTCTCACTTAACATTGCATTTTTATTTTTTTGATCCTACTGCCGGTGTAGCAGATTCAGATTTATGATTCAGATGTGGCCACACTTGGAGTTCAATTTCCACATTCACAGTAATGATGTTTGAGTTCGGTATATTTAGTCATTTGATGTTCGCTTGTATAATATGAAAACTTATGCTACAAAGGTTAGTAGCATGAAGAGATATAGTGTTACATTGTTTTGTTAATAAGTTACATGATTCACACATATAATTCGTAACGGATTAAAGGGGACAGAAAATGAATTTAGTCGAGCAGTAAATCGTGAAAAACGAAACAAGGCTTTGCCCTTTTTAATTTGTGGCTGCAAAAGACAAATTTGTTTTTTAGAATAAGTATTTAGTTCCTTTCCTTATGAATAAAAGAAAAGAATTTCAGCATAAATAATTTTTATGTTTTTGTAGTAGTTAATATCGTAGGAAAAGATTTGAATGAGATGATTAATTTCGGCGGAAAATTTGTTCGTCATGACGTGATTGTAATCTTGATTGTACTAATCCATTTGATATAGAAAGGGATTGGTATTTTGTCCAATTTATTTATTGTATAATGCCAACTTACATTGAATTAACTTTAGTCTGCGGGACCATTTCATGTGTTACGTCTTTAGTTAGCATTTGTAAAATCTACCTTCAGAAATATTTAGTTATTCTACGTTTTTGTTTTTTTCGGTTCAACTTCTAGTAGCAATTATTTGTAAGCTTCCAAACACTTAATCTCGCGAATCATACCAAATTTTAAAAACGTATACTGGCAGAAGTTTTTATGGCATCATTCTTCATTACTTAAAATTAGCAACAGGACTTACCTCTAATTGTTTCGGACTCTAAGCACTTTTATCAAACTCTATTTTATCTCCGCTTTCTAATTTATTCGCTGGTTTTTCAAGAGGTAATGTGAAATAGAAGGATGATCCCTCACCCTCTATGCTTTCTACCCATATTTCACCGCCATTTTTTTCTAAGAAGCCCTTTACTAAAAGCAACCCTATACCTGCTCCTTTATTTTCTTTTCTGGCTTTGGTAAGAGAATTCATTTGCGGAGTAAAAAGTTGATCCTTTATTTCTTTGGACATTCCGATTCCGGTGTCTTTAATTTCTACAATAATTTTACCCTCACTTTTTTTCGCTGTTATCGTAATCTTACCACCATTATGAGAATGCTTTATTGCATTTGAAACGATGTTTTGGAGTACAGAGAGTAACATTTTTCCATCCGCGAAAACATTTGTATTTTCTTCAATCTCCTGATGAAGGTTTATTGTATTTAAAGAAGCAGTCTCCTTTAAAATATCAAAGACTTTTTGGATATATTCGGAGAGTTCAATTTTTGTGGGGTTAAACACATCCGATGCATATTTAATTCTTGCCCATTCCAGCAAATAGTCTAACATATTTAGCTCTTCAATCGATGCTTTATGGATTAGTTCAAGCAGCTCTTTAGCTTCATCTGTTTTTATTGTTTCAATATTAGATTTCAAGTAATCAGCCCCTTGGATAATACCTGCCAAAGGAGCTCTTAAATCATGAGAAAGTATGGCAAGGATACTATCTTTATGATTGTTCAAATCTTCAAGTTCTTTTATATGTTTCTTAATGGCTTCTTCTGAGTTCTTTCTCTCAGTTAAGTCTCGAAGGATTTTAACGTATCCTAACAGATTTCCATCTACTCCTGTAAGAGGAAAAACTAAACCATATGCATAAAACTGGCTTTTGTCTTTGCGAATGTGCCATCTGTTGTCTATAGCTCTTCCTTCTTTTATTGATGTGTCAACTTCCTTTTTAGGTATTCCAGCTTTTTTATCTTCATCTGTAAAAATTATATCAAATGGTTCACCAATCACTTCTTCTGATTCATAACCGAATATATTTACTGAGCCGGAACTCCAACTGTTTATAACAAAATCTTTATCAAGGGTGAAAATTGAATAATCCTGTAAGCTATCTATTAATTGGCTATAAAATTCTGCAGTAGGAACATACTGATTTTTTAGAACTCTATCTTTTGGATGGTCTTTTTCCATTTTATTTAATTGACTAATTTAATTTTTTAATTCCAAACTGAAAGGTAGTTGGTTTTTGAGGTCTATGGATTATTCATTGGTTCATTTTACTTACATCATTCGCATCTTTGTGCATTTGTGTGTTCCTTTCGTAAATTTTATCCTGCCTGTCGTTTATCATTACTACTAGTAAACCTTTTGAGCGTATGTAGGGATGCATCCTGCGCATCGCTTCCTTTAGCCGTATGGCAAGTGAGCGCAATGAAGGAAGAATACAATGACGAATACAGCAATCGAAAACCACAGCAAACATTTGCAACCTTCTTTTCAAAGAATACCTCTTGAAATTTGGAAAGCTCATTCTCCCGCATTCCATTAAGTCTACACCAAATAAATTATGAAAACCTCCAATTTCACTTTACTGCCAATTTTAGAAATTGTGACCGTTGGCCAGAACTACACATAGAATAAAAAAACTTATTCCCGATTAGTTTCAATGAACAAAAATGGATAATTTTATATGTTGGTGTTTCGACGTAAGCATCCGCTGAAGTACATCTTGTGTTGAAAGCTTGAAACATTTTTCTTTGCGCTTATGCGAGGAAATAAAGATAAGAAAATGGCGGATTATATCCGTTGGAAAAGTTCAGGGATGAGTAAAAA
>Ga0209702_10001141_pt1 | contig 52894 bp, 57 predicted proteins | sample FRY01_FD_187210 | JGI IMG/M metagenome (GOLD analysis project Ga0209702, IMG submission 187210) | Freshwater microbial communities from Lake Fryxell liftoff mats and glacier meltwater in Antarctica - FRY-01 (SPAdes) (version 2) | ecosystem: Environmental > Aquatic > Freshwater > Ice > Glacier...
ATTGGATTCAGGTAAAAGCGAATTTGGATCGAGAGAGTTTTACACTCCTTAGTTAAAATCTAATAAATACAAAACTTCTGAGCCGCATACTCAATGTCGTGCGATGTTCGCCAGCGCTTTACGGCTGACCAATGATTTTTCTCTCATCATCTTCAACAAGCACCGCCTGATTGTCAGTTAATTCCATAATTTCATAATCCGCCCGGTTTTTTAAATCTTCAACTATTGTCTGATCTTTCCTTTGGCAATGCGGAACAACTGCGAAATCCACAATTTTCATGTCAGTCGTGTCAGACAAATTCACATCATTTTCATCCCATGGTCCAGACACTTCGATATTTGGACCGACAACAATGCTTCCAGCACTCACTCCAACATACAAGCCTCCGAAGTGAGGCAAGAGCTGGTCGAGGCCAGACTCACGAATTTTTTGAAGTAGATAAAATGTATTACCGCCGCAAACATAAATTGTGTCGGCATTATTAATTTCCTCGACAGTAACTTTGCGGTCAAGGTTTAAGGTAGTAATATTGGTTATTCCGAGATCGACCAGCTCTTGCCGGGATTCTACGACATACTTTAATTCATGCTCAGTCCTTGAGGCGGTCGGAATGAAAATGATGTGAATTTGTCCCGCTGGTTTATTGAAAAGTGAAAGAAAAGTATCAGACACTTCTTTATTTAAAAAACCGGCGGATGTTAATAATAGCTTCATATGTTTTAGTGCTGGCGAATTTCGTATAACGCTCCAGAATATCTGAAGTTTACTTGGAACGAAGTGGAAAGTAAGTTTGGGTGGAGTGATAGCGGAACCAGATATTCGGTGTTATCTGATGTGCCGTTAAATTTTTTCTTCTTCGTGCCAGCTTTCGTACGTTCCGATCTTTTTAAGATTATAAAAGACATATGAAGTGCCGCCCCTGCCTTGTGTTCCTTCGCCACCTTCATTAAAAACAAGACCGTCATAACCTTCTTCAAGCATGAAATCCGAAAAAAGAAGTGTCCACGATGGGGATCGTAAATTTATACTTTTTACTTGTTTTGATGGTGCTGTACCAAGCAGGACTCTTAAATCAATCTCATTCAGAGCCAGAACCTTATCAAGGTACTGCGCATATTCTTGCTCTAAAGAATCAAATATAGCGCCAATATTACCTTCTCGAGGGGTTCTTGTTTGAAGGTGACGAAGGAATCTATCACGCCATTTGGTTGCAAGCTCTCGGGGAATCGGTGCGTTTTTTGCCAATTCATCTTTTCGTCTAAGATCCAAGACGCGAGCATCATGAGGAAGAATTGATATAACTATTGGTTGTGAGTCGGTACGACTTTGTCTTACTACTGAATAATTTGATGCTTCTGCTTTTTTGTTTATTGCGTAGAAGCCGAAACCCAGAGTTGTACTACCGTCATTGTTAGTAAGATACTCTTGCGAGCGGTAATCAAATTTTGGCGAAAAACGCATTGCTCGAGGAGTGCCATGAAATAATAAATCTGGCGATTGTTCAAATTGTTCGCGTGTCATTGTCCGTGGATCCGATTCTCCGAGAACTCTTATTCCAACAGCTTCAACTTTTAGTATCTCGGGCGACACGATAGAATATTCCTCGTACGATGGTTTTTCTGGCATATTGTTGATGTTAAAAATTTAACGGCATTTCAGCTAATGGGCTGCGACTATACGAAGTATACGAGAAAAACGAAGTTTTTAGAAGTATATTTTGTATAGTTGCTGTTAGACGATGTCGCGACTGCCTGCCTCTTGCGGGAAGCGACGAGGAGAACAGCGACACTAGTCGCAGCCCATTAGCCAACGAGCGAAGCGATGTTGGCTAACGTTTGCGTGCATGCGATGTCGCGTTAGCGATATGGATGTAACGTTAGTGTAACCGCATACACGCTGTTATGTGATGTAAATTTTTAGTATTTGTTGAAAAACATTATCATCTAACTTAGTAGCCTTCAATAAATTCAGTAATTTGCAATTGTGGACATACAAGCCCCAAAATACAATACAACTGTGCGACTCGGTAGTTATATTGACTGATAAATAAAACGGGAAAATCATCTAGCAGTGCGTCACGTATTCCCTTCATATCATTGTCACACTGCCTCATGCAATATAGCTCTGCTTCCGTTTCAAGACCAGAGATAACCCAGTCACTGGGATAATCAGTGCATCCACTATTGCAAATTTCTTTTGAAGCATCAAGTATTTCTTTTAGCTCTGTTTTAACTTCTTTAACTCTTCGTTGATTTTGATACATTGCTGGAATGGTTGCTAAAAAACCTAGTATTAGCAATATTGCGATAATTTTTTTCATATTTTCCTAAAAATGTATTTCATATAACGTTCCAGTATATCTGATGTTTGCCGTAGCGTAGCGGAGGCAAATATGGGTCGAGCGACGGCAGGAGTGAGCCAGATATACTGTGTTATACGCCCCGACGACTGAAAGGAGGAGAGCGCAGCGTGGCACGGAGCGTAGCGGAGTGAGTTCAAAAAATATTTTTCGTTCTTATTTACCAGATAGGCTTTCCTCATAAATTCTAAATTTGATTTTTTCCGTTTTGAAAAATGAAAGAGGGGTTAGGGGTGAATTTCATTTTTCAAATTAATTTCTTGTCTAGGATTATCAGGAAAATTAATTTCATCAAACCAAACGATTTTGGTGGCTTTTATTTTATATAATTTAGAACCAGCTCCACCTTTTTTTAATCTGTCTAAATTTACATGTTTAGTGGCAAGTTTCCATTTCGTGACGAAATTGTTAAAAACTTCGGTTAAAGAAAAACCACTAACTTCTTCAGCAATACCTTCAAACATTAAACCTTGAACTTTTTGCCCTAATTTTTCCAAGGAATAATGTGGAGTAATTGAGCAAGCAACTTTTTCATTGTTTTTTAATTCTTTAATATGTCTTGCGGTCTGTCCAGAAATAAAATAAAAATTTAAATTAGCATCATAAGTATACCAACAATTAATAATCCAAGGTTGTTTATCTTTCACCGTTGCTAATTGCATTAATTTTCCTTTTTCAAGGTATTCATTTACATATTTCAATACTTTTTGCTGTTGTATAGTATTCATGTTAATCATGATTAATGTTAAAAATTTATAAATTTATTCATTTTCGTAACGAAGTGGAGAAAACACCATATTATCCCCCTTATTAAATAAAGAAAAAATCAAATTTATTTCCCTTTGAAAGCCTATCTTCATATTACCTCAAGAAAAATATTTTTTGAATTGCGTATAACGTTTCAGTATATCTGATGTTTGTCGTAGCGTAGCGGAGGCAAATATGGGTCGAGCGACGGCAGGAGTGAGCCAGATATACTGTGTTATACGCCCCGACGACCGTAGGGAGGAGACTGCAGCGGGGCGCGACTGAAAGGAGCGAGTTCAAAAAATATTTTTCATTCAATTTCATTTTGACAGGCTTTTTATTTAATAATCATAAATTTGTTTTTTGTTTTGAATTTTTGGCAGAGGGGATTAAGGGGTGAATGCCAAAAATTCAAAACTCTTTATTCTTCAGTTTCGCTTTTGCCTAATGTTCCACCGCTAAACCAAGTTTTATACCTTGCTTCGCCTTCCCCAGACGGCGGAATATAAACTAGTAATATTCCTTGGTCCTTTTGATCATCCCTTTGACTTTCAGAGTAAGGTTCGAACTTTACATCAACCCCAGCCCCAAGTTCTGCTTGTACTGCAAGAGCTAGTAAATCAGCTGTTTGCTGATCCTTGACTTTGTACGAACCTTTTTTAGTTTCTGGGTCTTGGACCCATTCGCCAGCAGCCATGACTAAAACAGTTTGCTTCGTTGAAGCCTCCTTCATTTTCAGATTATTGCCAATCAGCTCTCGTAATTTAGCCAAATCTTGAGAAATTTCTGTTGGGGGATAATGTGTTAAGACAGCGTTGCGTGTGCCATCTTCATGTTCAGTAAAAACTAAACATCCATAACATCCGCCAAGCCCATATGTCCAAATTATCTTCTCTTGGTCAGTTGGTGAAATTTCAATTGCTTTTCCCTGACTCATTGCAACTTGTTCAACATTAGGATCACCTGCCTCTACTTTATCCCAAAGGGTATTAACTTCTGGACTAAATTGTTTGCGCTGAAAATACTTTCTCAATTTTTCTTTTTCCTCTTCGCTGGCTTGTCCCAAAACATCCTTCATAAGAAGATTGGCTCCTTGCGGATTGTCAGGAAAAGCGAAAAGTCCTTGCAATTCTGCTGCTTCTTCACGAGATAATTCTTGTTCTCCTCGTTGTTTTGCTAACAACTCGTCTTTGCGAGGGTTTCTTTCAATATCAATTGGTTGAAATTTAGATTCAAAATTGTCCATATTTTTTAAGTTATTACAAATAAATTTTAATCTTAACTAAAATAAAAATCAATTAAATCGTTTTCGTAGCGTAGCGGAGAAAACACCTTACTTCCCCTTTATAAATAATTAAAAAACAAATTTATTCCTTTTTAAAAGCCTATCAAAATATCTTTATTATAAGAAAAATATTTTTTGTATTGCGTATAACTCGTTATTATACGAAGTGTATTCATAATTTAAACAATAATTTGTATGTTATACGAAATTATGCTACATTTTAATCGTATAAAAACTGATTAGAATGTAGCATTTTTCAAAGATTTATGCAAATGGAACTTCAAAAGGCTGAGCGGGAAATGAAAATCAAAAATTACAGCTCAAAAACTGTGAAAGGTTATCTTTATGGCTTGCGAGAATACTTTGCTTTTAAAGGTAGCAATTTTATAGAACTTGATCAGGAAAATATTAGAGATTTTTTACTTGCATGTGAGCAAAAACAGATTTCGCCTCAAAGCCGAAATTTGTTTTTAAGTGCGATTAAATTCTATTACCGAAATGTGACGAGAAATCCGCAGAAAATCGAAATTCAATCCGCCAAAAGGCCAAAAAGTTTACCTGTTGTTTTGTCAAGATCTGAAATTGCGAGAATTTTGAAAGTCGTGAAAAATACAAAACACAAACTGTTATTGTCTATTTCATATGGAGCTGGGCTTCGAGTGAGTGAAGTTATTGTCTTGAAAGTACAAGATTTGGATTTTGAAGAATTAACTGTTCACATCAAGCAGGCAAAAGGTCAAAAAGACCGAATCAGTGTAGTGCCGGAAAGCTTGGTTGATGATTTGAAAAATCTAGTTGCCGGAAAAGTAATAAATGATCTTGTCTTTGCGAGTGAACGAGGTGGAAAGTTGACAACTCGAACGGCACAGAAAGTTTTTGAAAATGCTTTGCAAATTTCGGAAGTAAAAAAGAACGCAACTTTTCATTCTTTACGACACTCATTTGCTACACATTTGTTGGAAAACGGCACAGATGTAAGATATGTACAGGAATTACTCGGTCACTCTAATATCCGTACCACCCAAATCTATACCCAAGTAACAAATCCAAAGCTGAAAAATATCAAAAGTCCGTTACAATAGCACTATGAAATTAAAGTATTTCATCAAAACCTTTGGCTGTCAGCAGAATACTGCTGACTCAGAGCGCGTCGCCCAAGCATACGCGGCGCGCGGACATGAGGTGGCAAAGAACTATGAAGATGCAAACTTCGTGATCATAAACACGTGCATGGTCCGTGAATCTGCAGAAAATCGAGTGTATGGACTGGTGAATAATCTGAAAGATATAAAGGAAAGAAAAACGAAAGCGGGAGAAGTATTCAAAATCATTGTGACAGGCTGCATGGTCGGAATTGCGTTCAGAGACAAGTCGGGAAAGTTTTTGACCAAAATCAGAAAGGCTATGCCTGCGGTCGATGAGTTTATGCCAATAGAGGAAGTTGGCTTTGATCACGAACCTGTGAGACAGAATGCCGAGCAAGCATGGGTTCCAATCTCAAATGGGTGTAACAATTTCTGCACTTTCTGCATTGTGCCTTTCACAAGAGGGCGAGAGATCAGCCGCCCCTATGAAGATATCATTGATGAATGCTTGCATCTGAAGGCAAAAGGCTTTAAAAAGGTTATGCTTCTCGGGCAGAATGTGAATTCGTATGGCGCAGATCTCATCCTCGGCAAAGAGAATGTCCATGTGATGCGTGATATTGATAAAACGTATTTTGATAACTCTGATGTCATCGAGATCCGCCAGCCCGCGGAGAAGAATCCAAGAAATGATGGATCCTTCACATCCGTTCAGGATGACAACAAAAAATTCAATATTTCCTCAATCCGTTCTAAATTTACCTACAATGGAAGAAACGTCGAACCAGTGTATGTGAAACATCTTGGCAAAATGCGAATTCCAACTCTCTTCCCGTATCTTCTCGAAGATGTCGCGCGCATGGATTTTGAGGAGGTAAACTTCATCTCCTCCAATCCGTGGGACTTTTCCACTGAACTCATCGATATGATTGCTCTGTATCCGAACATTTCACGAAATATTCACTTGCCGGTGCAGTCTGGAGATGATAATGTACTGAAGCGGATGAATAGATGGTACACGAGAGAGCAGTATTTGAATATCGTTCGAAATTTAAAGTTAAAAGTCCCGTCAATTAAAATCTCCACCGATATCATCGTCGGTTTTTGTGGCGAGACAGATGAAGAGTTTGAAAATACCGTGAAACTGGCAGAGGAAGTCGGCTTTGAAAAAGCGTATATCTCAATGTACTCGGAGCGCCCCATGACAGCAGCAACCAAAATCATGACTGATGATATCCCCCATCCCGTGAAGAAAAAGCGCTGGAGAAAGCTCGAGAAGCTGATTAATGGATATTAGGTTGTCCATTTGTACATAAGGTACACACCAATCGACGCGCCAACTGCACTCGTAAGAATTGATGTGTAAGAAAATGCGCTTATGCCAAAAAGCATGGGAAGATATCCGCCTGCAATTGATCCAACTGTCATACCAAGCATGATAAGAGATTTTTGTGACATAGTGTGAGACTACGACGAATCAGCAATGATTTCAAGAATACGTGCTCTATGATCTGGATGACATGCAAAGAATGGATACTTCTTTTTAGGAGATTTCAGATCAAATCGAAGCTCCTGCCCTTCCCAGTCATATACTTTGTATCCGATCTCATCGAGAATAAGTTTCCCTGCCGCAATATCCCAAACACTCACACCAATACACATACAGGTGCCTCCAATATTTTCCGCGAGGAGTCCGAGCTCTGCACCAGCACTTCCAATCATGCGAACTCCTCGAAACGCTTTTTGTGCTCGTACCACAATATCCTGAATCCCCGCTTCGATGTCATCTCTATATGAAAGGGACGTGTGAAAGAATGTTTGATTCAACTCTTTTTTGACCATCGAAAGCTGTGTGGTGACTCCTCGTTTGATGACTGTTGCACCTTTTCCTTTTTCAGCAACATACATGAGATCTTTTGCAGGAAAGTACATGACAGCTGCTTGAAGCTCGCCCTCATGCTCGTATGCGATAAGCGAACCAAAGTCCTCGCTTCCAGTCGCAAAGTTTGCGGTGCCGTCAATAGGGTCAATGATAAAAGTGTGTGCGCCAGTAGAATGAAGATCCTCTTCACCGATAAATCCGATCTCCGATTCTGGAATTCCGTGCTTCGAGGTAAGTTCTTGCACAATGTACTCTTGAATAGTATTCTGAGACTCTACATCTGCTATCGTCAGAAGATCATTCTGATTTGTTTTATCTTTAATTTGAAGCTTGTTTCCTCGAAAGTATCTAAATTGAACCGTTCCTGCTGCGAGAGCTGCTTGTTTCAAAATATCAATCATACGTGCAGTATACAACAATGTCGTGGAGTGAATAATCAAAACTGGTATAATTTCACCATATGAAATTATTAATAACTGGTGGTGCCGGATTTATCGGCTCAAACTTCATCCATTACTGGCTAAAAAAACATCCCGACGATTATATTGTAAACTTTGATAAACTGACGTACGCTGGCAATTTATCAAATCTAAAACATGTTGAAAATAATCCTCATTATCGCTTTATACAAGGGGATATTGTGGATAAAAAGACGGTTGACGAAGCGATGGAAGAGATCGATGTAATTGTTCACTTTGCGGCAGAAAGCCACGTTGATCGATCAATCATAGACTCAACTCCATTTGTGAGAACCAATCTTTTGGGCACACAAGTGCTTTTGGATACTGCACTCAAAAAAGGAAAAGTACGATTTCATCACATCTCAACTGATGAGGTCTTTGGCGCACTTCCCCTCAACACAACCGAGAAATTTACCCTTCAAACTCCGTATGACCCGAGAAGCCCATACTCTGCCTCAAAAGCAGGCGCTGATCACTTGGTGCGAGCATACCATACGACGCATGGACTCCCGATCACTATTTCGAACTGCTCGAATAACTATGGCCCATTTCATTTTCCAGAAAAACTTATTCCACTCACAATCACAAATATCATGACTGGTAAAAAAGTCCCTGTGTACGGTGATGGAAAATATGTTCGCGACTGGCTCTATGTCGAAGATCACTGTCGTGCAATTGATGCAATTTTACAAAAAGGAGTTATTGGAAAGACATACCTCGTCGGAGGACTTGTTGACGATATGTCAAATCTCGATGTAATCAAGAAAATACTTTCAATCATGGGAAAAAATGAAGATATGATCGAGTGGGTGGATGATCGCCTCGGTCATGATAGGAGATACGCAATCGATTGGAGCGAGACGAAAAGAGAGCTCGGTTGGGAACCTCAGTATGACTTTGAAACGGGAATAGAAAAAACAATTCAATGGTATAAAGAAAATGAAAGTTGGTGGAAAGGGCTTATCACATGAAAATTGCAGTCACTGGCGCGACCGGTCTCATCGGGTCGCGCCTCATCTCACTGTTGAAAGAACAGTTTGATTTTATCCCTTTTTCGAGCAGTACTCTGAACATAGCTGATAAGCACCATGTCGAAACGGTACTTCAGAAAACAGAGTATGATCTCCTCCTCCATCTTGCAGGATATACCAATGTTGATGGCGCCGAGACAGAAAAAGATCTTGCACATAAAATCAATGTAGACGGGACCAAAAATATTTTTGACACCGTGAATTCAATGGGGAAAAAAATGATTTATGTTTCGACTGATTTTGTCTTTGATGGGAACACTCCGCCATATGATGAAAAAAGCACACCAAACCCAATCGGATACTATGGACAGACGAAGTTTGAGGGAGAAGAGATTGTCAAAAATAGCGCCATGATTGTACGAATAAGTTATCCTTACGGCACCCATGGAGATGGTAAACCAGATTTTGTTGAGAGGCTCAAGTCAATTCTCCAACTCAATAAGCCACTCGCCATGATCTCTGACGCTGCAATGACACCGACGTTTATAGACGACATCGTGCACGGATTGGGCTACCTCATGAAAAACTTTAAACCTGAGATTTATCATCTTGTAGGTTCAAAGTCTCACACGCCTCATGAAGTTGGAACATTGATCGCCAATGCATTTAGCCTTCCTGAAAGGCTCATTCAAGAAACAACATTTGAACAGTACTCAAAAGGTAGGTCCCCCCGCCCCAAATACTCAATTATTATGACATCAAAAAACACCTTTCAGCCCATGCGCGCTTTTGAAGAAGGGCTTGCTGTTATCAGTTCTTAAATTTGTACTCAGACGGTTGTTTTTTATACACCCGTGAAGTATGATTTACTTTTATGACAATCACATTTATCGGGCATGGATATGTAGGACTTGTGACAGCATGCGTATTTGCTGATTTTGGCAATAAAGTCTGGGTCATTGGTCGGACAGAACAAAAACTTGAACGGCTCAAGTCCGGCGACCCAATCATCTACGAGCCTGGACTCAAAGAGCTTTTGAAAAAAAATCTTGATGCAGGTCGGCTCCACTTCACCGATTCATACACACAAGCAATTCCCGAGTCAGATGTCATCTTTATCGCAGTCGGAACTCCACCAAGTGCGACTGGTGAAGCAGATCTCACATCTGTGCTCAAAGTCGCAGAAGGAATCGGAAAGAATCTGAAAAATGGATACACGGTCGTCTCCTGTAAAAGCACTGTCCCTGTCGGAACAAATATCAAAGTTGAAGCTCTTATTGAGAATATAAAGCCTGAAGGGGCAACATTTGATGTCGCCTCTTGTCCTGAGTTTCTTCGAGAAGGAACGGCAATCCAAGATACTGTTGCACCTGATCGTGTTGTAATCGGTTCAAAATCTAAAAAAGCTGTTGAAGTTCTTCTTGAAGCTCACAAATCACTTCCAGGTGAGCGTGTCATCACTGACCTTGCAAGTGCAGAGATCATCAAGTATGCATCAAATGCTATGCTTGCAACCAAGATTGCGTTTGCAAACTTGATATCGCTGTATGCAGAAAAAACTGGTGGAGATATTGAGACAATCACAAAAGCAGTTGGTGCAGACAGACGCATCGGACACAAGTTTTTGAATGCAGGAATCGGATATGGAGGATCATGTTTTCCGAAGGACGTGATGGCTTTGAATGAGACAGGGAAACGCCTTGGACTTGATACGGGACTGCTTGATGCAGTTGAATTGATCAATAAGAAGGTTCGTACAAACTTTATCGAAAAAATTAAAACACATGTGAAAGGTAAAAAACTTGCTGCGTGGGGACTGGCTTTCAAGCCAAATACCGATGATATTCGCTTTGCTCCCTCGCTTTATATTATCGAAGAGCTCCTCAAAGATGGATACCGGATCTCAGCGTACGATCCTGCTGCAATGGAAAATGTGAAGAATCAACTGGGTGATGGCATACGCTTTGCAGACTCAATGTATGATACGGTTCAAGGTGCTGACGCACTCCTTATCTTTACCGAGTGGAATGAGTTTATGCAGGCAGATCTTGAAAAAGTAAAAACCTTGTTAAAAACCCCACTCATTTTAGACGGCAGAAATCTGTACAATACTGAGGAAATGAAACGTCTTGGATACACATACATATCAACGGGGCGTGCAAGTGTCTGATTTTAGTCCTTAGAATATCTATGAATATACTCATTACTGGAGGCGCGGGCTTCATCGGCTCTCATCTCACTAGGCACTATACTGATCTTGGGCACTTCGTGACTGTCGTTGACAACTTGATCACTGGCAGTACTGACAATCTCTCGGGTCTTTCCTCATCACTCCTCACTTTTATTGAAAAAGATGTCGCGACCTATGATCTTTCTGATCTTCCGGAGATGGACATTGCGTACAATTTGGCGTCCCCTGCATCTCCCATTCAGTACAAAAAACACCCGATTGAAACAATGCGCGCTAACGCCGAAGGCAGTTATCATCTTCTTGAGTCTGCACGGAACGGAAATATCAAACGCATTGTTTTGGCATCAACTTCTGAGGTTTACGGAGATCCACTCGAGCATCCACAGAAAGAAACCTACTGGGGAAATGTCAACTCAATCGGCGTGCGATCATGCTATGACGAGGCAAAACGCTATGCCGAAGCAATCACGATGACCTATCACATGAAGCACCAAACACCTGTTCGTATCGCCCGAATTTTCAACACATATGGACCACACATGGAACACAATGACGGGCGGGTCGTATCAAACTTTATCAATCAAGCTCTGAAGAATGATCCAATCACGATATACAGTGATGGCACACAAACACGATCATTTTGCTATGTCTCGGATCTCGTGCGTGGACTCGTGGCACTTGGAGAAACTCCACAAATTGATGGCGAGGTGATTAATCTGGGAAATCCAAACGAGAAAACGGTTAAGGAACTTGCAGAACAGATCAAAACGATGACTGGATCGAGCTCAGAGATTACACTCAATCCGATCGGGGAAGATGATCCCAAAAAACGCAAACCGGATATCACAAAAGCGACAAAACTGCTACAATGGACTCCACAGGTGAGTCTTGAAGATGGATTGAAACAAACAATTGAGTATTTTAAGAACACCTAATGTAGTATGCGAAAAGCAGCGATTGTCCTCCCAACTTACAACGAATCAAAAAATATAAAAAAAATAATTGACCTTATTTTTGACGTGGCTCAAGGGATCACAAACTGGGAGCTTCATGTTGCGGTTGTCGACAGCTCATCTCCAGACAAAACAGCAGAAATTGTCAAGGACCTCATGAAGAAATACAAAAATCTTCATCTTATCGAGACACGAAAAGAAGGCTTGGGAAAAGCATATATTGAAGGCTTTCAATTCATCATTTCCAAAATTAAACCCTACGTGCTGTTTGAGATGGATGCAGACCTTTCACATGACCCAAAGGAACTGCCAAACTTCCTTCGAAAGATAGAGTTAGGTGCTGATTTGGTCGTCGGATCGCGGTATATTCAGGGTGGATCAATCCCTTCAAACTGGGCAGTGCACCGCAAAATATACTCGATTATTGCAAATATGTTTATCAGGTTTGGCTTTATGAAACTTCGTGTCACAGACTGGACCAATGGGTATCGCGCAATTCGGCTGTGGGTTATTCGGAAAAGCATGAACCCGATTCAAAATTATACAGGCTATGTATTCCAAATTGCTCTTCTTGATAACGCTCTCAAGAATGGTGCACAAATCACAGAAATTCCCATCAAGTTTGTTGACCGGACTGAAGGCGAGTCGAAGATAAACTCTGGGCAGTACATCTCCGACATCATCCTCTATATTCTCCAGCACTCATCATTTCTCAAATTCTGTATTGTAGGAGGAACTGGATTTTTGGTAGATTTTGCCTTTGCATATACCTTCATTCACTTCCTATCTATACCGAAAGTCCTTGCTAATATGATGAGTGCCGAAATCGCAATCATCTCAAACTTTTTCTTCAACAATTACTGGAGCTTTGCACATAAAAAGATTGATCCTTCTGGTTCACTTTTGAAAAGCATACTGAAGTTCAATCTTGTCTCTTCCGGGTCTATTGTTATTCAAGGAGTTGGGATGTGGCTTGCTCTCACACTGCTTGGAGATCATGCCATGACTGTTGTTGGATTCAATTTTCACTCGTGGATCTTGTATAAAGTGGTGGTCATTCTCTTTATAATCATCCCGTATTCATACGTGTTGTACAATAGATTCGTGTGGAAGGAAAAGTAGATCACTCGTTCTTCTGTACGTATGAACCTGAAACCCAGCCTTCGCTTTTGTCTTTGAGAGTAATTTTGTACCACCCATTCTTCTCGTCAGAGTATGAATACTTCTCTCCAGGCAGGACTTGGTCAATCTGAGTACCTGACCTTGAAGGTTCATCTCGCACGTTCAAATATCCTTCTCCCGTTTCTTTGATTGTGAGTGTTGATTTTGAAGAAGTCGTACTCGGTTCGGGAGTCGGAGTGCCCGTAAGTGCTGCTTCTGCTGATGCTTCCTCGGCCCGTGCTGTCAGCTCATCTTCAAGAGTTTTATGTGTTTTATCGAGTCCAAGCTTGAACAATGCCTGCACCGTGTATCCAGATGCTACCTGTATTTTTTGAGACCTCCGGAAAAATCCTGGTAAGTACACAGCAAGTTCATGTGTGCCCGCTGGAACATCCCGAAGCTCGAGTGGCGCAATCCCTTTTTCATCGTTATCTAAAAATATTATGGCGCCGGCAGGCTCAGTGACTATGGATACTGAGCCAACAGAACCTTTTGATTTCTCTTTCATACCAATCACAGTCAGTACTTCTCCTGCAGACGTAAGCTCGGATGTCCCAAGCTCTCGACTGATAAAGGTGAGCGTGTGTTCGTATACTTGGACTTTTCCTTCCCATGAAACAGTTTGGGTGCCTTCTCCTTCTGGAATAAGCTTGATACTGTGCTCACCTGGCGCTATCCGTGTCTCAAATGGTGTTTTTCCCAATGGCTCATTGTCAATAAAGACGCCAGCCGTTGGAGAAGAGAGTATCTTGATCCGTCCTGACTCATTGGGTGAGTCAAACACAAAAAAGCGGACAAGGACAAATATAATAAAAATCCCGATAAGAGAACCGATAACAAGGAGTTTTCGTTTCATAGCGTGTACTCATTCTATCAAGGAACCTGCATATTGCAAGATTGATCGATTGAAGAAGCGCTACAAGTGAGCTACTATAAAGAGTGAAATGAGAAAAAAAATTCGATCATTTATTCCGTATATAACATTGATGGTATTCTTGACCATTCTCTCACTTGTTGCGCACAATGTCTTGAAGGCGCAAGAACACATACGTACAGAGCCAGATTTCCAGCTGTTTGTCTTTGGCACAATGCTTTTTATCGGATACTACATCAATCGAATTGCGCCAAAAACAATCATTCCTTCGTTTGTCTGGGCAATCTTTGCCGGCATGGCACTACAGCCATTTCTCCAGTTTTTTACAGAAGATGTGGAGAGTTTGAAAATACTCATGGAGGTATTTGGAGCAATCATCTTATTTGCAGGAGGACTTGAGATTCCCTTTCAAAACTTCAAAAAATGGTTTGTGCCTATCGCCACGCTGTCTCTTCTAGGAGTGATTGCAACATCGGTCGGCTTTGCATATGTGATGTATCTTCTGATGAGCTGGACTGGTGAGTTTAATCCCAGCTTGATTCCATCGATTATTATCCTGAGCGCGGCACTCGCTTCGACTGACCCCACAGCAATCATTCCTACATTGAAAAACATGAAGTTTAAAAAGCCTCAACTCAAGCAGATTGCGATCTCTGAGTCAGCACTCACCGATGTGAGTGGAAGTATTTTTACTCGATTTCTCCTAGTTGCACTTATCTCCGCGCCGACGATTCAGCGCGGCATTGTGCCGTACTTTATCCCTCTTCTTCAAAAATCAACATATGATGCGTTTGCACTTCAGATCATATCGGGAATCCTCGTCGGCTATATCGGATTTGCAATTATTAAAAAATTCTATTATGACCAAGAGGAAGGAACTGAAGCAGATCCAGCACTCGTTCTTGCCGTCCCCGTGTTCACCTTTGTACTTGGAAACATCTTGGGTGGAGCAGGATTTCTTGCTGCATTCACGAGCGGACTTCTCACAGATGTCATCGGAGGAATCAAAAAAGTCTCTCATTTTTATGAAAGCATCTTGAATCATCTCATCAAACCATTTATTTTTATAATCCTCGGTGCACTTGTCCCCGTTTCGACTCTGATCGAGCTTGCCCCAATTGGCATCATTGCAGGTCTCATTTTCATGTTTATCCTTCGTCCGATTGTAGTTTTTGTATCACTTGCCCCCTGGTGGTACAAAGGGGTATTTCAACTCCGTGATCTTCTCTTTTTGAGTCTTATTCGTGAAACGGGAATCATTGCGGCAATACTTCTTGTCATTGCTGCAACGTATAATATTATTGAGTCCGACTTTGTCATTGCGATTGGAATGTGGATTATTCTTCTGACTCTTATTCTTGAGCCGCCCCTTACTCCATTTATTGCAAGAAAAATTGGTGTGACAAGAGAGGCGTAATTTAAAAAGACATTGTAGTGGTGCGATTCACCTGGCTCGCCGACAGGAGGGTCGCACACAACATATTGATGGTATGGTATTATTGGAACCATGACAAAAGACCATATTCACGAAGTCGTGACAGCTGCTCTCAAAGCACTCACGTTTGACGCGTCAGACCTACACATCACTTCTCCTTCGCAAGAATCCTTCGGAGATTACTCAACTTCAATTGCTCTTCAACTTGCAAAAACTGAAAAGAAAAATCCTATGGATATCGCGAATCAGATTGCGAAAGAAATTGAAGTTGGCGATTTAATTGAGAAAGTGGAAGTATTAAAACCGGGATTTATTAATTTTTGGATTTCAAAATCAACATTATCTGAGACTCTAAATGATATTGACGATCAATATGGAGATTCAGAATCAATGTCAGATCAAAATATTATCGTTGAATTTTCTTCGCCAAATATTGCAAAACCTTTTACAGTAGGACATCTGAGATCAACAATTATCGGAAACTCTATCGCAAATCTTTTTGAATCTCAAGGATCTTCCGTTTTCCGTGATAATCATCTTGGTGACTGGGGAACACAGTTTGGCAAACAGATTTATGCCATCAAGAACTTTGGAGAGAATATTGAAGCAAAAATTGAAAATGCTGAAAATCCTGTTAAGGAGCTCGTTGAGCTATACATAAAGTTTCATGAAGAAGCTGAAAAGAATCCAGAGCTTGATGATGAAGCGCGCAAATGGTTTAAAAAACTTGAAGAAGGCGACGCAGAAGCACGACGACTCTGGCAAGAGTGCATCGACTGGTCGTGGAAAGAGTTTGATGCAATTTATAAAAAACTTAATATTTCATTCACTGAAAATGATGGTCGAGGTTATGGAGAGTCATTTTTCGAAGATAAAATGCAGATTGTGATCGATGAGCTGCGAGGCAAGAAATTCATGAAGGCAAGTAAGGGAGCTGAGCTTGTCTTTTTTCCTGATGATAAGCTTCCACCTCTTATGATTATGAAACAGGATGGCGCAACGCTTTACGCGACTCGCGATCTTGCAACCGATTACTTCCGTTTACATCATCCAAAATATGGCAAAAATTTGTTGATTATCAATGAAGTGGGCGCCGAGCAAGCACTGTATTTTAGGCAATTATATGAGGTTGAGAAAATGCTTGGCTGGGTGAGTGAGGGACAAAGAGTTCATGTGAAACACGGCATGTATCGATTTAAAGACTTCAAGATGTCGACAAGAAAAGGCAACGTTATCTGGTTGTCTGATGTTCTTGACGAGGCCGTGAAGAGAGCTCAAACACTTTCTAAAATTCCTGTTCCACGAGAGATTTCTCAAGAAATAGCATTTGGAGCTCTCAAGTGGAATGATCTCAAAAGAAGTTCACATCTTGATATCGTGTTTGATTGGGACGAGATCCTAAGTATGCAAGGAAACTCTGGTCCCTATGTCCAGTACACGTATGTGCGTTGTAAGTCAATTCTTGCCAAACGTCATACAGAGTCCGCCGAAGGCGTGGCGAACCTGCCTGCCGGCAGGCAGGGGATCCACAAAATCAATGAAGAAGAAACTGCCATCCTACGCGCTCTTGCTAAATATCCTGAGGTCGTCCATGACGCTGCAAAAAATTATGCTCCAAACTACATTACGACATACTTGTATGAACTTGCACAAAAGTACAACTTTTTTTACCAAAAACATCAAATCTTGAAAGAGGAAAATGAGAAGATAAGAACCTTTCGTATAAGGCTCACAGAAGCTGTCTCGCATGTGCTCAAACATGGATTGAATCTGCTTGGCATTCAGACTGTGGAGAAGATGTGATTAGTCTTTTTTTTCACTCTTACTGTGCTTTTCTTCCTTCTTTCTCTGGTTTCTGTAGTTATATGCGTGACCAGCAATAACTGTAAATAGCGTCAAAAAACCAACAGCCTCTTTATCAAAGTAAATAAGCACGCCAGATAGCAAAATCATTATAATTGTTAATATGAATGCAAAATACATACCTATTCGCTCATTCTGAATATTGGATTGAATAACCCGCTCATTTTAACTATACGATCTGCTAATCCTTTTTGAATTTGATCATAACATAGAAGAATGCTTGGTGGAGGCAAAGGACCCTGAAATGATTGGTATTCAGCAGTTAATGTCGTAATCTACTGCTTTGATTGACTATCTTGTTTGACCTTATTTGGAATATTAGATGCTAAAGTTTTGGATTTTTTTGCCATATTTCCTGATCGAATCAGTAAGATCCTTTTTCACCATGTTCCAATCATTTTTGAGCGCTTCAGTATCTGCTTCATCTTCTGAATCATGAATAGAGTATACGTCTTTATTTCCAGTTATATCCCATATTCGGGATACGCCTTTCAGAAAAGATGGATTATTGTATAAATAAGAAGTTTTTTTCATACTATTCACCAATTCATTCTAACACAGAATATGTGGTAATATTCAAGCCCTATTCCCTCACGGAGTCGGACTTGGTGTTGTGGTTACACTTTCGGTAACTGTCGGCTTGGTCGTTGTTTTTGCCTCAGGAGTCACTTCAATAAGCATTGACTTTCCATCTGCATCATTTTTTCCGACAATGATCACGACATCAGCTGTTGAGTCGCCCGCAATTTCATCAAAAGAAGTATCAACATCATAATCATTCAGGAGTGATGCACGAAGTGCCTTGAGAAATGCTGGGCTGACATCTTTTCCTGCTTGGATAACTGTTTTATCAAAATCATACGTATCAGCATTGCCTGTTGAGTCAACGACAAACCCTTCACCTTCGATCAGGTCCTTGACTTCGCCTGCTTTCCCAACTATGCCGCTTCCATTCAAAATTTCAATACTGAACTCTGTCATATCAACTGGTTCATCTGTCGGCGTTGGTTCCTCAGCTTGTGTTGGAGAAATCATCGTCTCGGCAGGAGGCGCCATGAGCTTCTTCTGACTCGATTGGTAATACATAAAACCGAGAACACCAAGAATTGCAACAACGAGTACGCCAATAATTATTTTCCACATAGGTATAAAAAAACTAACTGAATAATGTAATGAAACCATTATACCTCATAATGTAGAACGTGTGCGGAGTTTATTGCACATCATCTGTGAGAGCGATCTGCTTTATCACAGCTTGTAGTGTTTCTTTGCTGTTCCATGTGTTGATACCAAGTTTGTACACCATCTGAATACTCACGAGTTTTGAAAGCTTTGGGAATATTTCTGCCTGTCCAAACGCGATTCCTTCAAGAGGCAGCATAGAAGATCCAGCCTCTCTGACAGAGAGTTTGAGATGTGTTTTTTCTTTCCCGATCCGTGCTGCATGTAGAACCTCAACTTCGCTAAAGAAAGTGGGCGCTGGGTTGCCCATACCAAATGGCGAAAGAGATTCAAGTGCATGTGAAAGCTTTTTTGAGAGAAACGACGCAGGAATCCCAAGATCAGCAGTGAACGTCCGAACAAGCTTGTCTGGTGTCAACTGAGCACCTGCTCTTTTTAACGCATCCTTTTCAAAGCGTGCAAGATTTTTTAATGGCAATGTAAACCCCGCTGCCGCCGCATGTCCACCAAAGCCGTGAAAATGCTTTGAAATCATAGTGAGAAAATCTGTGATGTGAAAACCAGGAATGGATCGAACTGACGCTTTATAAAAACCATCTCCTTGTGTCATGATGATTGTCGGGCGGTAATAAAGTTCAAGAATCTGTGCAGCAATAAGCCCAATCACACCCTCATGCCAGTGAGGAGCGTGCAGGATGATGATCGGAGGGATATCTGGAAGAACTTCAACCATGGCACGCGCCTCAGCAACTTGTTTTTTGACAAGTTCCTGTCTGTCTATGTTTAACATCCCAATATGTTTTGCAAGTTCAGCAGCGCGCGCTTCGTCCGTGGTGCACAGAAGACGAAGCGCATCAAGCCCATGTTCAAGACGTCCGACAGCATTAATTCGTGGTGCAATCTGGAACCCGATTTCATACGGAGAGATGACCTTTCCATCAATTGCCGCTTCCTTGCAGAGCTCACGGATACCGTGACGTTTAACACGTGGAAATGCGGCAAGTCCTGCTGCAACAATACTTCGTGACGGTCCGACAAGAGGTACGAGATCTGCGACAGTCCCGATTGTCGCAAGTGCAAGGTAATCCGTTTGGAACAACATCTCAAGTTTTTTTATCTGCGGAGGTGTTATCAATGACTGTGACTTAAAGTACTCGAATATTTCTTTTGCGACTATGTACGCCGTGCCTGAACCAGAAAGTGCAGGAATATGGAATATTGAGACGGCATCTTCGGGGATCATCTCTTGTTTATGATGATGATCGGTGATGATGACAGGAATCCCAAGCGTCTTTGCGTAACTCACTTGATCAACTGCTGTTATCCCATGGTCAACCGAGATGATAAGCCCTGGGTCAAACTCCTTTTTGACTCGATCAATCCCGATTTTTGAAAAGCCATACCCTTCGTGTTTACGGTGGGGAACGTATGGCATTGCGTTAAATCCAAGCAGATGAAGCGTCTCCCACAAGACTGATCCACCAGTTATTCCGTCTGCATCATAATCTGTGTAGACGACGACTGTCTTCTGGTTTTTATGTAGCTTCTTGAGAAGCGTCATTGCTTGTGAAATATCTTTTTTTGTAAATCCAAAGTCTTTGAGAGAAAAATCAAGCGGAGATGGAGGAGACAGGAATGCAGCGATGTCAGGGATATCACGCTGCTTGAGAACGAGATTAATTATCTCCTCGGAAGTGATTTTTTTTTGAGATGGAATTGTCTGTTTGACTACAATATTCATGGCTGGAGACTCCTCGTCGACTCAATTTTCTGCCCAAGCTTCGAAAGCTGCTGCATCACGTTTGATGATTGATTATAAGCATTCCCAATATGTTTATTGAGTATAGAGAATGACTCCTCTGCTTTTTCGTAATCCTTCTTCATTGACTGAAGTGTGATCAAAATCTCCTTCGCTTGTTTCTGGACACGCTGTCCCTCGTGCGAGATAAGAATAACTTTGAGGTATGCATAAAAGCTCATGGGTGACACAGGAACAACGCGCATCTCAGATGCATAATCATACAGATCTCCTTGATTTATAATCTCGTAATATACACTCTCAGAAGGAATATACATCAACGCATAGTTGAGTGTTCCTTCTGCTGCTAAGATATATTTACTTGAAATAGAGCTAATGTGCTTTTTGACATCTCTTACAAACTCCTTTTGAATCTTCTCATGCTCTGTCTGATCTTTCTCCTCCATCATTTTTCTAAAGCTTGAAAGAGGAAACTTTGAGTCGATGGCGATAATACCTTGACTTGTTCGAACAATTGCATCGACGCGCTCGCCGCTCTGAAATGAGTACTGGAGGGCGTACGAATCTGGAGGTAAACATTGAGAGAGAAGCTCCTTGAGGACTTGTTCGCCGATACTACCACGAAGCTTGGGTGACTGCAAAAATTCCTGAAGCTGCTGCATTGAGCGCCCTATCTCTGCAAACTCACCGATCCGCTTCTGAACACCCATCATCGCTTCTGCTGCCTTGTCAAGGCGGGAGTTGAACATGTCCATATTGTGCGTCATTTTCTGGTCAACTTGACGAGTTGATGCACTCATTTCTTTCAACCACTGGGTGAGCTCGTCTGTCACCGTTGAAGACTTCTCCATCTTCGTAAGCCACAAGCGGACCACGATGAGAATAAGCGCTGTTGAAAAGACGATAAAAATATAGGGGAGAACATTCATGTACTCAATTATACACGCGTAGATACGTTAGAGGATTCCTTCTTCATCAGAAAAAATCCGCGGTTTCAGTTCATCATCTATACTTCCACGATCTATCTGACCTTCTGGTGCACGTGGAGACTTCTCGACTTGTGGCAGTGAACGGTTCTGCTGCTCATTTCGAGGTCGTTGCTGTTGCTGTTGAACCGGTGGTTGGCTAAAAGAGCCGCTCATCGGTTGCGGTGCGGGAGCTTGCATAAAAGGATTTCCTCCAAACTGATTCATATTCATACCACCCATAGGATTCACTGGTTTTTTGATTGCTCCTGCTCGAAGAAGTTCGGCAATTGCTTCAAAAGTATCAGCGTTTACTGAGTATGCGGTAAAGTTGTTTGTTGCAGCAGCAACTCCTGCATACAGATTTGTTGCAGAGTCGCGATCTACTGTCACTTTCAAAAATCGGATAAGTGATAAGATGAGTTCTGAGGTAGAAGAGCTTGTCTTGACGACATAATTTACCATACCGTATGAACTATTGATCAAATGACGATCAATATTGATGATGGTACTTCCTTCAAAATCTCGTTGATTTTTTGTGTATGCCTCTCCAATTGCATTCAAGTTGGGTGTATCTATGGTGAAAATAAAATCTATCTTCCCACCTGAGTAGGTAAATTGGATATCTTTTGGCTGGAGTTTTTCATGACCCGTGCGAGGGACAATAATAAGGTTAAATCTCTCATCTTTAATATTGTAATCAACCTTGTCAATACTTCCATCTTCATATGGAAAAGAAACAATAAGATTGTCTCCACCTGTACTCAGATCCGTTTTTATCTTGTCAACACCTATCATGTCACTTTCAGGCACAGAGGAAGCAACAAGCGTGATGTTTTTTCCCATTTTGGTAAGAACCATGTAGAGAGCGGTCCCCGCTGCGATTGCATCTGGAGTCGGCTTTGCTGGAAGCACAATAATTCCTGAGTCATTTTTTGAGATGATCTCTTTTATCTGACTGAGAGATTTTGAGATATCAACTGGTGGCTGATTTGTCGGCATCATAAGGATATAAAAATATTATAGGATATATTTTATCATATCACCGACCTTAATGTCAAGGAGGGGAGTAAAGACCATTCCGCACTCTTGATCTTTCTTGACTTCCTGTACGGACTTTGCTCGTACTTTGAGAGAGGTGAGGCGCGTTTTTCCTATAAGATTCCCTTCTCGGTAGATTTCCGCAGTATCTCCAAGATTTACTTTTCCTTTTGTGATCTTGCCTCCAAATGCAGTCTCACCATCGATTATAAATGTAGCTAAGATTTTTGCTGTTGCCTTCAGGTTTTTTTCTTTCTCTTCTTTTTCATGAAGAAGATCTGAGACTTCTTCGAGCTCCTCAAGAAGTTCGTAGATAATATCATACGTCTTAATGATGACTTTCTCCTGTTTTGCAAGTTCTTTCACCTCATTGTCAATCTTTACTGAGAAGCCAATAACAATCGATTTGGTTGTTTTTGCAAGAAAAATATCCGAGCGATGCACGCCTCCGACTGCGCTCAGCATGATGTGAATATTCTCATTTTTGGCAAGTGCAGCTGTGATTGCCTCAAGAGATCCTTGTGCATCAGCTTTGATAACTACAGAAAGCTTCTTGACCGGTGCCTCTTCTGTAAATGATGCGACAATATCTGTCGTGACATCAAGATTCTCTGCTCTCGTATCTTCCTCAAGGATCTCCTGTTCAGCTGTTGTGATATATGTTCCGACTTCAGGAAGCTCAGAAAATCCAAGGATCTCAAACGGCGTTGAAGGATGTACTTCACGTACTGACTTTCCCAGATCATTTGTCAATGCACGCACGCGAATTTTCTCTGTGTTTGTGTATACATCATCACCAACTTTGAGCACTCCATCTGTAATGATTCCACTTGCAATAACACCCCTCTGATCTTTTTTTGACTCGATGATATATGCTGAAACGGGGTGAGTTGGATCTGATGTCAATTTTTGGTCTGATGCAATAAGAAGTATCGCTTCAAGAAGTTCAGGAATTCCATCACCTTTTTCTGCCGAAATTGGAAGACCAACAACATCTCCTCCCATATCTTCTGTTATGACTTCATATTTGAGCAAATCTCGTTTGACTTTTTTGATATTTGCCGTCGGGAGATCTGTTTTGTTGAATGCAACGACAAACGGAATCTCTGCACTTTTTATATGTGCAATAGACTCGATGGTCTGTGGCATGACAGAATCTACAGCGTCAATGATGAGGATTGCGATATCAGCTACCTTTGCACCACGTGAACGAAGTTCAGAGAATGCTTCATGTCCAGGAGTATCGATGAATGTGATCTTTTCTGTATTGTATCCTTTAATACCTGTTTCAATCTCGTATCCACCAATTCGTTGCGTGATACCGCCATGCTCTTTTGCAGCAAGTCTGCTTTTTCGAATCATATCAAGCAGGGTCGTTTTGCCGTGATCGACATGACCTAAAATAGTGACAATTGGAGGACGGTTCATCTCAAAAATTCAAGAATTGGTAAAATATTCGTCAGGAAGTGGCATTTTCTTCATCTTCTTCAACAGCTTCTTCCTCTTCTGGTGGCTTTTCTGGTGCAAGCTGTTCAATATCAATCTCGTATCCGGAAAGACGTGCTGCAAGATTGACGTTCATACCACCTTTGCCGATTGCAAGAGGCGCTTGGTCTTCGGTGACAGTGACTCGTGCTATTTTTGTTTCTTCATTCAGCTCAACTTTTATGACAGTCGCTGGTGAAAGTGCACTGATCATATAAATTTTAGGGTCACTGTTCCACTGAATAATATCAATTTTTTCTTTGCCATTGAGCTCATCTGTGACCGTTTGGACGCGAACGCCTTTTTGCCCAACACACGCACCCACGGGGTCAACTCCACCTTGGTTGCTGTACACAGAAATCTTCGCGCGCTCGCCTGGCTCGCGCACCACATTTTTTACTTCAACAGTCCCACTTGCTATCTCAGGAACTTCTCGCTTGAAAAGCTCAGTGATAAGCTCTGGAGCCGAACGTGAGATGATAATGCGAGAGTATCCAACTTTTGATGTTGAGATTTCTTTAAGGTAGAAAATATACCGATTGTTTACAATGTATGTTTCATTTCGCATCTGTTCTTCCCGTGGGAGGACAGCTTCGGTTTTGCCGATATCGACGTAGACGTTGTTCATATCGCGTCGAATCACCCGTCCTCGAACGAGCGTTCCGATCTGATCTTGATAATGTGATATGACTGTTTTTTTCTCCGCTTCTCGAATTTTTTGAATAATCACTTGACGAGCTGTTTGTGCTGCAATACGACCGAATCCAGGGGGTGTAATATCATCTTCACCTTTCATGATATGGGACTCACCTGTTTGCGAATCAATCATTATGGTAATCCCGTTGTCTATCTCTTGACCTTCTTCATCAAGCTCTGGAATATACTCAGGATGCTCTTTACGAAATGCTGCCAGAATGGCCTGCTGCATCGATTCAATAACTTCGTCAACAGTGATTCCACGTTCTGAAGCGACTTGGTTTAATGCGAGTGCAAACTCACTTTTTACGATTACCATATGAGCTAATTCTAGCAGAAAAACCTCAGAATTCAACGAGACCTTGGTAAGAAGGAACGCATATATACGTTCCCTACAATGTTTTTCTTACTACGAACTACCAACTACAAGCTAATTTAGTACAATATACTCATGACACAGTTTGTTTGCTCAAATTGCGGGGAAGGTACGGCATCTTGGATGGGTCGATGCCCTTCGTGCAATCAGTGGGATACATTCAAGGAGTTCAAAGAAGCTTCTGATACTTCTCGTCCCAAACATGTCGAACCCTTTACGACAACTCGACTGAATGATATTGCACCCCTGACAAAGAATAGGAAGCCCACTGGGCTGTTTGAACTCGACCGTGTTCTTGGTGGTGGATTGGTTCGTGGCGAAGTCCTCCTTCTCACCGGTGAACCTGGTGTCGGAAAGTCTACCCTCCTCCTCCAAAGTTTGAAGCATCTCAAGACTCTTTACATCTCAGGTGAAGAGTCTGCCGAACAAGTCAAAGATCGTTCAGAACGACTCAAACTCGTATTTGATGACTGCACATTTTCGGACACTCTCCAAGTTGAAGCAATTGTCAAAGGCGTGGACGAGCTTGAATCCCCTCCTGATGTCATTGTCATTGACTCTGTGCAGACTATCTACTCAAAAGACGTGGCAAGCCCACCTGGTAGCGTTACGCAGCTGAGAGAAGCAACGGCGGTGCTGATCAAATGTGCAAAGAAAACAGGGATCCCGATCATCATGGTCGGGCATGTCACCAAAGATGGAGATATCGCAGGTCCGAAAACTCTCGAGCATATGGTTGACTGCGTTCTTGCATTTGAAGGTGAACGGATCTCAAACTTCCGCGTGCTTCGCGCTCAGAAGAATAGGTTTGGCTCAACAGACGAAATTGGAATTTTTGAGATGCGTGGAGTGGGACTTGTTGAAGTTGACAATCCGCTTGCATTTATCGACCAGGACAAGAACCTTACGGTCCCTGGGAAAGCTCTTGTTGGCGTGATGGAAGGAAAACGCCCACTATTTTTTGAAATTCAGACACTCGCTGCACAATCATTTCTCCCCATGCCACGACGTGTCGTGAAGGGCGTTGATTTCAACAAAGTTCAGCTTCTCCTTGCAGTTCTTGATAAACACCTCAAGCTTTCTCTCAGTAAATATGATATTTATATCAATGTCGTGGGTGGTGTTGATGTTAAATCTCCTGCGGCTGATCTCGGGATCATAGCCTCAATCATCTCTTCTGTAAAGAATATCTCCCTCAGTCAATCCACAGTATTTACCGGTGAAGTGGGGCTTCTTGGTGAGATTCGAACTGTTGCTGGTCAAGATCGCATCATAAACGAAGCAAAGCGCCTCAAGTTCACAAAACCCATTTCGTCGTCCGTCATCAAAACAGTCGCTGAGCTTCTGGGAAAGCTATAACCCTTACTCCAATATATACTCTTTTGAGAGAGAGTTTTTTTTACCATTTGGACCTACGACCTCAATTGTGAGCGTATTTTTGCCCTTTCGAAGAGGAAAATCATACTCGAATATTCCTGCTTCATCAGGAAAAAGTTCCTCATTGTATATCCGAACTGTTGACTCACGAGCCGTTTTTCCCGTAATGGTAATTTTCTGAACATTCCGAAAGACCTGACCTTGAGGTGTAATTATGGTGATTTCAGGAGGAGATAAAAACTGTTTAAACTGAAACGCAAAGTACGAAGCAAAAAGGACAAAGATACAACCGAGAATGATAATCAAAAGTTTATGTGTTTCAGGGAGAATCTGAAGCGATGGAAGCCGTTTCTTAAACGTCATTTTTTCTTTCTTGTCATAGTCTCGTCGAAAGTATGCCATTGCTTTTTCAGGATCGATATCGAGGTACGACGCATAGCTTTTGATTATTCCAGCAATATACACTCGAGATGAAAACTGTGACCAGTCTTCAGTTTCAACGGCATTGAGATACCGTTCGCGAATACGAGTATTTGCTTCCGCATCTTTGAGCGTGAGGTTTTGAGAAAGTCGTTCTTTTTTGAGGATATGTCCGACAGTAAGCATATAGTTATTGTGAGGCGCGACCCGTATATTCACCCGTTTCTGGGTTTATCGTGATAATCTCTCCTTGTTTGATAAAGAGTGGAACCATGACCTTGGCACCTGTCTCCACTTCAGCTTCTTTTTTTGCATTTCCAACTGTGTCACCTCGCGCTGCGTCATCTGTTTGTATGATCTTGAGCTGGACACTTGCAGGAGGCATGACGCTCAAAGGCTTTTCATCATGAACATAGACGTACATCGTTTCTCCTTCCTTGAAAAACTGCACAATATCACCTACCATCTCCAGAGGTACTTCGTACTGGTTAAATGTTTGCTGATGCATAAAGTATGCAGTTTCAGCATCTTTGTACAGATACTGCATCTCAACACTACTTACATCAACAGTTTCAATAGATTCATTTGATTTGAATGTGTAGTCGATCGTTTTTCCCGAGTTGACATTTTTGATCTTTGAACGCATGAGAGCGGCGCCTTTTCCTGGAGAGTAAAACTCAGATTTCTGAACCTGCCAAACATCATTTTGATAGATGATAAACTCGCCTTTTTTGAGATTTCCTGCCTGTACTGACATATGAATAATAAAATGTAAATAATGATCGTATTACCTGATCGTGAGGAGCTTCATCGAATCAATATCTGGTGCATCTGTCATCACCATCCCAAGGCGATCAACACCAATCGCGATACCAGTGCTCTCTGGGAGACCTTCGCGCAGAGCATCAACAAATCCGGTGTCGATCGGATGATCTATTTTACCAGACTTTTTTCTGAGCTCGTATTCATCTCTCAGTCGTGTAGCTTGAAGTTCGGGATCAGTAAGCTCTGAGTAACAGTTCCCAAGCTCGACTCCGCCGATATAGAACTCAAAGCGTTGGGCAGTACGACCATCTGGGTTTGGGGTTGAAAGTGCTGCAAAAGTGACAGGATAATCAAATAGAATGGTTGGCTTCCCGTTCATGCCAAGATGTGGTTCAATCTCTTGAGCATAGATCTGAGACCAGAGATCTTCATATGAAAATCCCTCTGTCACATATCCTTTTTGATATGCTTTTTTTATAAACTTCTCCGTATCAAAAAGTTCTTCTGTAGAGATAGCTGAGTAACGCTCAAATGCTTCTGCAATCGTCATCGCTTCCCATGAGGCGAGTGATACCTTGTGTCCTTGAAACATGATCTGATCTGTCCCATGGATCGTCCGGCTCAGGTGTTGGAGCATCGCGAGTACTTCTTGAGCCATATATCTATAATCTTTTCCCACTTTATACATCTCAAGCATCGTAAACTCGGGAAGATGTTTAGGTGAGTTTGGCTCACTGTTGCGAAATGACTTACCCAGATAATAACAATCTCCCACACCCGCGACCAGAAGACGTTTTATGAAAAGTTCTGGAGATGGTGTCAAGTAGAGCTTTTCTCGCCGGTCCATATATCGAAACTCCGTCTCAAAGACTTCAAGGTAACCTTCTGGAATAAGTGCCGGAGAAAGGACAGGCAGATCAAGCTTGAGATACCTGTGCGTGAGTAAAAATGACTCAACTCCACGAAGAACTTGAAGATACTGTGCATATGCTTCACGATTTTTGATTGTCGTATGGATCTTCATAAGAGGTTTTATAGCTCCTTTTTAAGCTCTTCAAGGAGTTTCTTTGCACGACCAGAAAGCTTTGTCGGAGTCTTGACTCGATAGACCACATACTGATCTCCACGCTGCCTCGAATTGGGGACTGGAATTCCTTTTTCACGGAGTCTGACCGTGGTTCCTGACTGGGTTCCAGGTTTGATTTTCAACTTGACTGAGTCATCAATCGTCTTGACATTGATAACATCTCCAAGGGACGCTTGTGAGATTGAGATATCTTTTTCGACGATGACGTCCTGACCTTGTCGTTTAAAAACTGGATCGCTTGAGGCTTGCACAATGATGTCGAAGTCTGAAAACCGGATCCTTGACCCAGTATCAACGCCTGCGGGAACTTTGATGTTGCGCTCTTGTCCTTGAATCACAGCATGTTTGGTCACACCATGAACTGCTTCATCAAAAGTAAGCGATATTTGGTAAGACGAGCGCCGTTCTCTTTGTGATTGCCCAGAGCGACCGCCAAAAAATTGTTCGAATATATCATACGGGTCAAATCCTCCAAAGTCGACATTCTGACCGCCCATATTGCTGGAGTACTGATACGCACCTCCCGCACCTTGAGCTCCAGGTGCGGGACCTCGCCCACCTGTTTGTGTGTACCCAGCATGTCCGACCTGATCATACGTTTGGCGTTTTTTTACATCAGAGAGGACTTCATACGCCTGATTTATCTCTTTGAATTTTTTTTCAGCACCTGCTTCCTTATTCTTGTCAGGATGCCATTTGAGGGCAAGTCTGCGGTATGCAGACTTGATCTCTTTTGCATCAGCTCCATTTGAGACGCCAAGTGTTTTGTAATAATCATTCATAGTTGAAAAATATTACTCGACAACTTCGCCTTCCTCAACATCTTTACTTTTGACGTCTGTTTCTTCTGTCTTTTCGCCTTCTGGCTGTTCAGAAGAATCAGGAGCTTTATCTTTTGCATATGCTGCCTCTCCTATTTTTTGTAAGGAAGTTGACAGCTCGTCTGCCTTTGCCTCAATTTCTTCTTTTGAGGAATCTTCTTTTCCGACAAGCTCTTTGAGTTCTTTGGTCTTTTCCTCAACTTCAGTCTTCACTTCAGCTGGGACTTTTTCACCTGCATCTTTGACAGCTTTTTCTGCCGTGTAGATCAGGTGCTCAGCTTTGTTTTTAGACTCGATGCGTTCTTTGAGCTTTTGATCTTCTTCGGCATGCTCTTCTGCTTCGGCTTGCATCTTCTTTACCTCTTCATCAGTAAGTCCGGTTCCTCCTTTGATTGTGATACTCTGAGATGTTCCTGTTGCTTTATCTTTTGCTGTCACGGTAAGCATCCCGTTTGCATCAAGATCAAATGTCACCTCAACTTGAGGAACGCCTCGTGGAGCAGGTGGGATTCCGTCAAGGGTAAATGTGCCGAGCGACTTGTTTGCACTTGCCATCGGACGTTCTCCTTGGAGAACATGAATTTGCACCTGTGTTTGGTTGTCTTGTGCGGTTGAGAATGTCTCAGATTTTGACGATGGGACGGTAGTATTTCGCTCAATGAGAGGCGTCATCACGCTTCCAAGAGTCTCAACTCCGAGTGTCAACGGCGTGACATCAAGAAGCACCACGTCTTTTGCTTCACCGGTGAGAATTCCTGCTTGAATTGCTGCGCCGATTGCGACAACTTCGTCTGGATTGACTGATCGATTTGGCTCTTTGCCAAAGAATTTTTTGACTTCTTCAATGATTCTTGGCATACGAGTCATTCCTCCGACCAAGATCACTTCGTCAATATTTTTTGCTTCAAGCTTTGAGTCTTTGATAGCTGCACGTACTGGTCCAAAGGTTTTTTGAATCAGCTCGCCAACGAGTGACTCAAACTTAGCACGTGTAATTTTCATGACCAAATGCATTGGTTGGTTGTCTCGCACAGTCACATAAGGGAGATTGATCTCTGCTTCTTGAGACGAAGAGAGCTCGATCTTTGCTTTTTCAGCTGCTTCTTTGAGGCGCTGAAGTGCTTGTGGATCTTTTCGAAGGTCAACGTTGTTTTCCTTCTTGAATTCGTCAGCAATATGATTGATAAGTATTTGATCAAAGTCATCACCTCCGAGGTGTGTGTCACCATTGGTCGCTTTGACTTCAAACACCCCTTCGCCAAGCTCAAGAACAGTAATGTCAAACGTTCCTCCACCAAGGTCATATACAGCAATTGTGTGTGCATGTGACTTGTCGAGTCCGTATGCAAGTGCTGCTGCGGTAGGTTCGTTTAAAATCCGCTCAATCTCCAGCCCTGCGATCTGACCTGCTTGCTTTGTCGCTTGTCGTTGTGCATCATCAAAGTATGCGGGAACAGTCACGACTGCTCTATCAACCTTTTCACCAAGATATGCTTCTGCATCTTCTTTGATCTTTGTAAGAATCATTGCTGATATCTCTTCTGGTGTGTATGTCTTGCCTTCGACTTCAACAGCGGCACGACCTTCTTTTCCTTGTACTATCTTGTAGGGAAGAAAAGACCCTTCACTTTTGATCACTGCATCCTTGAAGCGTCGTCCCATCAATCTCTTGATTGAGTAGATCGTCTTCTGAGGATTCAAGACAAGCTGTCTCTTTGCGACATCTCCGACGGTTCGTTTTGTCGGATCAACCACAGATGGGATCACGTTTCGCCCTTCTTGGGAATAGATAATTTTTGGTTTACCAGCCTCCATGACGGCGACTGCTGAGTTTGTTGTACCGAGATCGATACCTATTATTTTTGACATAGATTAAATAAAAAATAGTAATAATTTAAACTGCGTTAAGAACCATCCTTTCGGCTCACCGTAACTCTGGCATGCCGAATCACCTGACCATCAAGCATATACGCTTTTTGGAGTACGTCAACGACCAAATTGTCTTTTTTTCCTGGAACAACCTGCACTGCCTCTGCTACTTCAGGGTTAAATTCACTACCAACAAGCTCAATCGCACTCACACCCATTTCTTCGACAGCTTTATGAAACGAGCTACTGATGAGTTGCAATCCTGGATCTTTAGTAAACACTTCCGCTTGATCAATATTGTCAAGGAGCGGTAAAAGCTGCATAATGATCTGCTTTTTTGCATCAATCCGCATCCGCCGCCTATCCTGATTCACTCGATGCTCAAGATTTTTATAGTCAGCAAGGGCTCGAAGATACAAATTCTTATACTCTTCAACTTCTTTCTGGACATCAACTTCTACCTCTTCTGGTGCTACATCTTCAATATGTTCTTCAATTGGTTTGTCTGTGACTTTCTTTTTCATACTGTTTTTATGTTGAATATTCTTTAATAATATCTTCGATAAGATGTGAAAAGTACCGAACTTGCGGGATGATCGTGTCAAAGTGCAAATGCTTCGGACCTACAACGCCGATGATACCTCGCGTTTCTTTGGCTTCAAAGTCTCCAAAAATACTGACACATGACTCAAACACTGGATCACGAAAATCTTCTGTTCCAAGGATAAATAAGAGATCCTCGTCTAGGACTACTGTCTGTCTCAGTATTTCTTCCCAAAAATTTATCTCATCAAGTCGCATACAGAGATTTTTTGATACTGCGACATTCATAAACTCATCTTCTTTCAGTAAATTTCCAACGCCTGAGTAGTATAAGTCACCGCTCGTTGTTGCGACAAGTGATAATAATCCCGTGCGCTGCGCAAGCACTCGCGTAGCTTGTGACAGCACTTTGTGCTGCTTCAGTCGATCATCCCAGATACTGTGCTTGTATGCAACCTCGTCTACTGTCGAAAGCTCTTTTTCTTTCATCACATTCACAATGTAAAATCGATACCCTTTTGGTGAAGGGAGCCGCCCCGATGAAAAATGTGTTTTTTGTAAATATCCCTTTTTCTCAAGTGACACCATCTCGTTTCTGATTGTCGCTGGAGAGACTCCCATTTTATACTTTTTCTCGATGATTTCAGAGCCAACAGCCTGTCCAGACTCGGTATACTCCTTGATGATAGCGGTGAGAATGTCAATTTGTCGTTGTGATAATTCGTCCATGTAAGATTTAATAAATCTAATTAGCATTAATATACCAACTCTGCTAATTTCTGTCAAGAGGGAGATTTGGAGAGAAATTTATTATCTATTCTTTTTCCTTCGTCTTTGTTTGTTTTCGTAGTATTTTGCAAGCTTCTCGATTTTTTTATATGGCTCACCCTGATGAGGGATAAACCAAGCAACGTTTTTAACTTCTGGCTGATTATGATTTTCGAAGAATTTTTCGACTTGGATACGCAGTAAATCAAACTGCGTTCCTTTGGAAACGCTCTCATGAATCACCTATCCCGTTGCACCACTATTTTGATCGTCATCATCAATGATAGTATGGTCTCCAGTGAAAATTGGGTAAATTCCTTTCGTATATTTCTTAGTGACCTGCGGATCTTTCAAGCTCACGCTTTTATCAAATGGAGTTATAGTTTTTACTTTCCACTTTGATTTTCTTACGTGCGGCAACAAGTCATCATCTGCACGTTCATCCCAAATAATTATGCCCTTCTTTGTTAATCCCATTGTATTTAAAATTATCTGAATAAGTTGAAATTAATCTAGTGATGTATTCTCTTCTAATTGTAGGGAATTTTCTCCTTATGTCATCAATTGTCCAATCCTTTGATAGATACTCTAAGACCAAGTATACTGGCACTCTACTCCCCTTGAAGACGGGCTTACCACCCAAGACTTCTTTGTCAATTGTAACGAAAGGTTTCATTTTTTCTTGAAATTTTTTTGTCATGTGATTCTACGGTTTGACTAATCGTATTAGACAGATCTAAAGCTACGCCTTTTGGCAATGTAACCCTTGAAACATCTACACCTTCATATTATTCCTAGGATTTATAAATACAAACTCTAATGTCACATCTATGTCCGTAACAGTAACGCCGACTAATTGAGAGTAGGTCGTTCCTAATATTGAATTCGAATTAACAACGAGATCTTTTTTAGCAGGCATATTATTATAATAACCTTGTAATAGAGTCTTGACGAGTAGATATACTCTACATTTATCCTATAGTTATGTAAAGGGTATGTAAGCTTGAATTTTGCGCCATAAATGTCGCTACTACATTTATACTCCCTTAAAAGAACATCAGAGTATTTTTTTCATCCTGAACTTGCCTTATTCCTTTTCGGAGTTTGGTCGCAAGAATGACACAGATCAACTTCTAGATTACATGTATAATTTTACTTAAAGCTATCAATTAACATAAAAATCATCATGAAATACCAATTTGGAGCACATCTTTCCTCTTCAGGCGGATATCACAAAGCAGTTGAGCGCGTTCATGCGATAGGCGGCTCGTGCCTCCAACTCTTTTCAAGCTCACCGCGCACATGGAAATCTGCAGTCGTTGATGATGAAAAAATTGCTCGCTTTCTCACAGCTCGAGAAGAGTTCAAGATTGATCCTGTGTACTTTCATGCACTGTACTTGGTAAATCTTGCGGACAGTGGTCAAACAGGGGAGAACTCAGTGGAGGCACTCATCACCGAACTCAATCTCGCTCATGCGATGAATGTCCGCGGAAGCATCGTCCACACGGGGTCGTTTAAAAACAAGGATGCAAGCGGCTCGTGCCGTCTTGAAGCAGCCTACCCTACACTGCTCTCAAATATTCAAAACGTACTCAAAGAAACACCTGAAGATACCCTTCTCATTCTTGAGAATTCAGGAAACCGCAAGATCGGGCAGACGATCGAACACCTTGCTGAGATCATCGAAGATGTTAAAAGTCCTCGGATCAGAGTCTGTCTTGATACGTGTCACCTCCATGCGGCAGGATATGATCTTTCGACACCTGACGCACTGAATGCGTTTTTAGATCGGTTTGATACACTTATCGGACACAAGAAACTCGAGTTAATTCATATGAATGACAGTAAAGATCCGTTTCAATCGCTTCGAGACCGCCATGACAATATCGGAGTCGGAAACGTGGGAATCTCTGTATTCAAAAATCTTATTCAAAACAAACGGACACAAACGCTCCCCTTTATCATTGAAACTCCTGGATTTGATGGAAATGGACCTGATGAAAAGAACCTCGATATTTTGAAGGGGCTCGCGCAGTGAGTGCGAGTATAATAGGCATATGATAGAGTTACCTTTACCAATACAGACGTTTATCAAGATCTTTGAAGATGCAGCATTCAAGATCTATGTGGTCGGTGGAACGGTTCGTGGTCTTCTCATGAATGCATCAGTCACTGACTGGGATTTCACAACCAATGCCACGCCTGAAGAGATTACAAAGCTCTTTCCTCATAGTTTTTATAACAACTCATTTGGCACGGTCGGTATTCCTACAAAATTAGATGGGAAAGAGGTTGTGTTTGAAGTGACAACATTTCGACATGAAACAGGATACTCAAATACACGCCACCCTGATGCTGTGACATGGGCAAAGACGGTTGAAGAAGATCTTGCACGGCGTGATTTTACGATCAACGCAATCGCCTATGATGGGGAAACTCTCGTCGATCCGTATGATGGTCAACGTGATATTGAAAGAAAGCTCATTTACGCCGTTGGTGATCCTGATGTACGATTCAAGGAAGATGCACTGCGACTCATGCGTGCAGTCCGACAAGCGGCACAGCTTGGGTTTCAGATAGACGAGAAGACCCATGAATCGATAAAAAAACATGCTCAAGAGATCATAAAAATTTCAGGAGAACGCGTTCGAGATGAGTTTTTCAAACTCCTTCATTCTCCCTATGCGGCAGACGGTATCACCCTCCTTCGAGAAACAGGATTACTCGCATATATTCTTCCTGAAGTTGAGAGCTGTTTTGGAGTTGAGCAAAAAAGTCCTGAACGTCATCATATTTTCGATGTTGGAACTCACCTTGTCGAGTCCTTGCGTCACTGCCCGTCAACAGATGCGATCACACGCTTTGCGACACTCATTCATGATATTGGCAAACGAGAAACATACCGTAAAGATCCCGAGACTCAGATTATTACCTTTTACAATCACGAGGTCGTCGGCGAGAAACAGGCACGTGAGATTGCATCTCGATTTAAGCTCTCAAAGGGAGAAAGTGAACAGCTGGTACTACTCGTGAGAAACCACCAATTTACCGTCTCCGAGGATCAATCTGACAAAGCAGTTCGTAGATTTATCAGGCAAATTGGCGTTGAGAATATCGATGAGATGCTCGCTCTTCGCACAGGAGATCGGCTCGGTTCGGGTGCAAAAGAGACGTCGTGGCGTACTGAGCTTTTCAAAAAACGACTCGTTGATGTACAGCACATACCTTTTTCAGTTCATGATCTGAAGATCACTGGCCATGACGTGATGGAGGTCATGAATATTAAACCAGGACCGCAGATAGGAGATATTATGGACCAGATTTTTGAGGAAGTTGATGATGAAAAGTTGCACAATGACCGGGAAGCACTCCTCGCTAGGCTTACAGAACTCAAAAAAATGCCGCAATAATATCTTTCTCGTCATCAATGCTCGTCTCCTCACCATGCCCTGAATACACGATCGTCTCACGAGGTAAATCAAGCAGCTTTTCAATTGATTTCCTGAGCTCATTTTTATCACTATATGAAAAATCATATCTTCCAATTCCTGCGTTAAAAAGTGTATCACCTGAAAAGAGTGTTTGAGTTTCAGGAAAATACAGCGAGGCACTTCCTGGTGTGTGACCAGGAGTTTCGAGGACCTCAAATGCAAATGGTCCAATTGTTTGTTTGCCTTTCTTGAGAACGCTCGTACGTGTCACAGGTAGCACAACTGGATCATATCCGAGAAAGTGTTTGGCAGTCTCAGAAAGACGATTCAAGAGAAATAAGTCTTTTTCGTGAATATGGAGAGGAAGATCTGGATACGATGCTTGAATTTCCCCGACTGCCATCACATGGTCAAAGTGCCCGTGAGTTGCAAGAATTCCAACAAGTTCAAGGTTTTTTCGTTGGATGTCTTCGAGAAGAAAGTCAGCCGTGTCACCGGGATCTATGAGAAGCGCTTTTCCATCCTCTTCGAGAAGATAGCAATGAGACTGCATCTGTCCAAGAGTGTATGTGTGAATGTTCATCGTATCATTGTCATTCTGATTTTTTCAACCGTCTCTTTTCAAGCCAGACTGCCAGTGGTGTTGCGATAAACGGAGATGAGTAGGTTCCGGTAATGGTTCCGATAAGCAGGGTGACGGCAAAGAACCGTATCGTGGTGCCTCCGAGAAGGACGAGTGCAAGGAGCATGAACATGATCGTGAACGAATTATTCAGAGATCTGACCATCGTCTCAGTGAGTGCTTTATTTGCATACTCTTCAATATGTCCCACGCCAAAACGTTTGCGATAATCACGGATCTGATCAAAGACAACGATCGTATCATGGACTGAGAATGACATCGTGATCAAAAGTGCCGTGACAAAGAGCGTGTCAAGCTCGGCACCAAAAAAGTGTGAGATGACTGAGTAAAGACCGACGACGACAATCACGTCATGAAACATTGCAAGAATTGCAGCAAGCGCAAAGTTCACATTTTTGAATGCCCACGCAATGTAAAGCAGGATTCCAACGATTGCGATTGACGCTGCAATCGCAGTCTTTCGCATCGTCTCAGCACCGATCGTCGGACCGACGGTCTCCGAACGTATCACAGTAATTTGAGAAGCTCTCTTCTTTTCTAACGTTCCACGAAGTGCTCCTTCTTGTTGTTCGTCAATGGCAGGAACTTTTATGAAAAATTGTTGCGGGGCTCGGGACTCAAGAGTGACAATCTCAATGTTTTGTGCAGCAAAGACCTCTTCAATGTGTTTCTCTGTAACAGGGTTACTAAATTGATACTCAAGATTTGTCCCTCCTATAAAGTCGATTGAGTATGTGTATCCCCACTGCAACATGGAACCAAGTCCAAAGAAAATGACCGTTGCTGATATGACAAGATATATCTTCCAGTACTTTAAAAAATTAACCATGGTTATTTATATGTATAAAATGTCCGAATGAGCCACTTGGTAATCACAACTCCCGTAAAAAGACTTGTTCCGACTCCGACTGCAAGCGTGAGTGCAAAGCCGCGCACCAGCCCAAACTGTGGGAGAAACTCCCAGTTTGCTGGGTTAAAGAGGATAAACGCGACAAGGAGTGTCGTCACATTTGCATCTTTTATGGCGTCGATTGCCCGCCCGAATCCAAGACGGATTGCAGCTTCAAATGATTTACCTTTTCGCTGCTCTTCTTTGATACGCTCAAATATGAGGATGTTTGAGTCAACAGCCATCCCGATCGAGAGCAAAAATCCTGCGACTCCAGGAAGAGTGAGGACAATAGGAATTGCTCTGAAAATGGCAAAGTTGATGAGTCCATACATGATCAGTCCCATACATGCAATAACCCCTAAGCGCCCGTAGTACGCAATCATAAATACCATGACCATCGCAAGTCCAACTACACCCGCAACAACGCTCCGTTGCACTTCAACAGCTCCAAGTGACGGACCAATACTCCTCTGCTCAACAAGTTTGATAGGAAGAGGAAGTGCGCCTGAATTTATTGCTGTTGCAAGCTGCTTTGCATCCTCAATCTGAAAGTTGCCTGAGATGACCGCGTTGCCATCACGAATCTCTTGCTGGACAGTTGGTGCTGAGATGATTGATTCATCCAGAAATATTCCCACAGGCTCACCAATATTGCGTTTTGTAATCGCAGCAAACTGCTTTGCGCCCTCTTTTGAAAAACTCAGACTGACTTGAGGTTGACCGGTCTGTGGATCAAAAACTACCGTTGCCTTTTTCACATCTTTTCCCGTCAGCCCAGATTCTTTGGTCAGATTAAGGAACGCAAATGCGGCACTTTGTGTCGCTTCAGGGCTCACAAGAGGATCTTTTTCTTTGAAGTGGAGCTGTGCTGTTTGACCGATTAATGATGAGGCTTGTGCAACGTCGTTTACTCCAGGAAGATCTACTTCAATACGATAAATAGACCCTGATTTTACAGTGCGAACCTCTGGCTCAGAAACGCCAAAAAGATTGACACGACGCTCTATAATGTCACGAGCTGAAAGGATAGCATCCTCAAGATCATCTGCATGTACGCGTGAGGTGTCTGCTTCAAACACGAGATGACTTCCCCCTTTGAGATCAAGCCCCAGCTGAGTTTTTATTTCTTTACGAACAATCGTATCTCCAATCTGCATGTTGATTACGAGGGTCGGGATGCGCGTGTCAATATTTTTTCCAAATGCGCTAAATCTGACAGGAATTGGACGTGGAAGATCTATCCAGAGAGTCAGCAGGATGATACAGATGATGAATGTTACTTTGATGTATTTCATAAATTGGAGACAGTTACTTTAACAGATCTTCTTCATGCCCCACCAGCATGACTTTGGGTTGCTTCAAAAACTTCCACAAAAATGGGTCGTTGTTCTTTTTTCGAAACTGGATCTCATCTTCGGTCATCACTGTGTAGTTTATCTCCCACCCAAACTCTTTGCGAGCAGCTTGCATAATACTCTCGACTTCTGGAATAACTACAATTCCAACAAAAAGTACATATATCTCGTCTTCTTTGATCTGGGTCTTTTTTGAGAACTTTGTTGAGACGGCAATAAACTTTATCTTTCCCAGCCGGCTTGCATTTTTATAAATCAATGTCGCGAGGCTCGTGTCTTTGGTAAAAATACGGACAAACTCATCATATAAAGAGAAGCTCTTGCTCAGCGCATAAAAAACCTTGTTGGTTCTTTTTTCTCGCGTCAGGACTTTTGCATTATGCAAGATATCGAGCTCTCTCTTCACAGCATTCACCTCTTCGTTTGTCAAACGAACGATCTCTCGAAGGTAATAGGTCTGATCGATATTGTGAAAGTACAGCGCAAGAATCTTGCGTCTCACTTTGGATGGAATGAGCTGAGTCAGCATAGGTAAAGAGCCCTCAATTAGTAATCAACGTCATTCCCCGTCGGGAGAATTGAAATCCAGATCTGACCTCGAATCATTGCGATTTCGTCTCCTGCTTTGTCATAAAAGCGCATCATATCTGTTGCCTTCTTCTTTTTCCAGGTACCAACAGTTGCCTTGCCATTTTGGAAGATAAGAGCATCATCTGTCCCCAGCACGTCATACAGCATGTGCTGTCCATGCTCATATCCATCATTTGCGACGCTTTCGTCTGCAAATGCGACAATCACATTCTTTGTGGCAAGCTGTTTGTCAGTATCTTTGTCGATGTGTGGTTCACCACCATTGCTGCGCTTATAGGTATTGGTGATCGGATCATATGCCCAAGAGACATCATAATCTGAACCAAGTTTGTCTGACCAGAATCCATAGCGAATAGTTGCCGCTGCACCACGGGTACCCTCTTTTGCATCATCCTGAAAGGTCCATGGCTCCCAGTCAGCGTCCCATGCAACACCATCTTCATCATTGTTTGCAAGCTCACGTTTTTTTGCTGCAAAGTCCCAAAGCTTTTGAGTGTTTGTGTACATGGTATGCTCAGTCGCGCGACCTGGAAGGCGGTCATAATCTCTCCAGTAATTGGGGAATGGTACCGCAAACTGATCCATATCATTATATCCATACCATCCTAATTTTTTGATTTCACCAAGTGCATCCGCTGGTCCTGGTGTGTTTGCACCACCGACATGGGCATAGAGCGGATTCTCACCGTATCCCTGGAGTAATCTGATAAAGTACATGCGAGCTGAACGGACTGAGCCGACAATCTTTGGGTCATCACAGTAATACATGGCAAGAAAACGAGTGATGCCACCTTCAGCAACAACTTCATGAATAATGTTTGCACTCGAAAGACCTGACTGTGGGCGGGCTTCTATATTGTTCTGTATCATTATTCCAAGTGGTCGTCGCTTCTCCCATTTTACTCGTGCAGCCTCTGAGTAGAGCTCGCCATTGAGTGGGCACTCCTCGGTTTTAGGCGCAGTATCCACGACATTCCCTGGCGTCATACTCTCAGGGTTTGTTGCAACAGGTGCTGCAGCAGACTTGAGATTGAAAAATGCATACGTCCCAACAGAAGTTCCGAGATACATGACGACTCCGATTAGAATTAAAAGTTTTTTGTTCATACTTTGACAAGAAAAATTATAAGATCAGTGCACGATTGTATCATCATTGTAATATATTTTTCCAAGGATGATAGAACAATACAAACTTGAGTTAAAGAAGAGCATTGTGGCCTCTTGCATATAGCCTGTCAATATGATTAAATGTGCTCATGCCGAAAAAGACAAAGAAGCATAAGCTCAAAGCAAGCAAACTCCACGCTTCGAGAGTTGATGCGCCTTTTGGTGCAAAACCGAAAGCCACCACTCACGTAACAGAAACTCTGAAAGCAGTTTCTCACCCTCAAATTGAGACACATGCACACTTTAAAGAGGAGCTCACGAAATCACTTATGATAACCTTACTTATCATCTGTACTCAAGTGGGGCTGTACATTTTGCAAATTTCAGGTAGGATTGATATCAGTAACGTTATCACTTTTTGATGAAAGGAGGTGCACAAGAACATGGACATGATCGAATTTTACGATGTAAAAAACCGAACAAAAGTATCTGTTTCAGCAAAGTCTGTTGAAAAAGTTACCTATGAACGAGAAACAAAAAGCGGCGCAACACAGATCAGATATGCATTAAAAGCAGTCAAAGATGGTGTCAAGCTGACCAAGTTTGTCAGTAAAGAAACCTGGGATAGTATTTCATAACTTGAAGTACTTCCTCATTCAACGAGCTCAAAAGTATGAAGAATTTCATACTCTGGGTTCGTTGAGTTTGTTATAACCTCAAAAAGATGTACTTCTCGCACTTCAAACTCCAGATCAACCTTCATCCGGGACAGTTTCTTTTTAAGATGTAAGTACTGTTGTTTTGAAGGAAGTTTATACCGTGCGACAATGGTGTGTGGCGTAAATTTTTCTCGCATTTTGTTCTCGTGTGAGACTGAAAAAAGATCAACAAGCCGTGCTCGGATAGACTCGATTTCCTTGTTTTTGGCAAAACCTTGATACACTTCGATTCCTTCTCTTTGAAAAACACTCGTCCGAATCGAATACATCCGCGTGCGAGGAATGTCAAACGTTGACTGTTCAATTGCTTCTTTGATGATCGGCATCTTGTGCTCACTGCGCTCACCAAGATCTGCGACGGTGATATGATACTGAGCTTCATCAACCCACTCATAATACGGATAATCAGAGCGAAGTGATGCATGCCCAGTTTGAAGAGCTTGACGGACTTCCTGTGGAAGTGTAATTCCTAAAAACAATTTCATAGTTAATAATAAATGCTAAATGCGTTCAATGATTTTACGTGTGGCAAAAGCTGGAAGTACTGACATTACTTCGATAACCTCTGCGCCGATTGGTTCTGCATGATCACGCTTGTTTTGAATATGCTTATCTGGTTTTGTCACCGCAATAATCTGTGGTGCGATACGTTTCACCAGTTCGGCGTACTGCGCATCTTCAGAGAAAAATGGCAGAAGAATCACATGATCGACAACTTCGAGCCCTGTCAGTATCTCGGCGCGCTCACTCTGAGAGTGAAACGGTGTGCGCCCTTTAAACTTGATAATGTGTTCGTCAGACTCAAGTGCTATGACCAAAGCACTCCCCAGTTCACGTGCTCGCTTGAGGAACGTAAAGTGTCCAAAATGAATAAGATCATAACATCCTCCTGCAAGGACAACCCTCTCATCTGTGAGTGTTTTGCGAAGCGCATCTATACTCTGGTATTCCCATATACTCTGTTTCATATTACAATTATATCAGGAACGCTCCAAATCGCGTCCTCTGAATGCTATATGCTTCTCAAAACCGTCGTAGATACCAAATCTCAAAAAGTGCTTATCATTGCACGTGAAGAAACCCTTTTCGTGCGAATGCTCAAAAAAAAACTTCATGAAATGCATGTTGATATTGTGATGTCTCCTGTCCTTGCCGAGTCTCTCGAAACGTTTGACGTGTGCTTTTTTGTCCAGTTCTCCGAAGTACTCCTCCCATCACTCAAAGCAATCGAAGGCACCACATTTGTGTTTGTATTTTTTGAGGAGGATGAAACGGCTCAGATGTATGCTTCCTTTGCCTACAAAGAGAAGCTCCATCACATAAAAATTCTCAATCTTGAGACGTTCCCAGAGTTTTACGAGAAAGATCTTGAGACGATATTCTGGTTCAGCTTCTCACGGACAGAGGATGTCTTTCTCCATATCTTTCACCAAGCACGTACTTCAGCACATATAACGAAAAAGAAACGTTCCAAGAAACGCTCTTGGAAAGAACGCCTTACACCAAAAAGCCTCATTCTTGCAGGATTCTTCATTCTCTTTATAACTCAGTTCTTATTTCTGATCCCGCTTTCCATAAGTACATGGAATCATTACGCGGCATATCGCGGACTTGAAGAACATGGTAGCTCAAATGTAACTCGAAATATCACAACTGGCAGATCGTCAATTGAGTCAGCTGCAAGACTCTATGAATTTTCAAAACCTGTACTCAACTTTTTCTCTATTGCACTCCCCTTTGACAACCTGATACAAATAAATACATCAGCCTCTCGCATCCTCACCACATCTCAACAGCTCAAAGAGGACGCTCACACAATTTCTGCTGGACTTTTTGAAAAGGATAAGTCTGAAGAAGATATAGCTCGAGTTGTTGCTGCAAAAGAACGATTGATCGCACGTATTCCCGAGCTTCGAAAAGACATATCAACACTCGCATCCAAACTTCCCGCCTGGACAGACAATCTAAAAAAAACCAAAGAAAAGCTTACCCAAATGGATCAAGCACTTCGCCTTGTTGAGACGGTAGGACCGCATTTTGACGTGCTGTTTGCGCGTGGAACTGAGAAACGATATCTTCTTCTTTTTGCAAATAATATGGAGCTGCGCCCTGGTGGAGGATTCATTGGCTCTTATGCGATTATGAAGGTTGCTGACTACACAGTTCAAGATATTCAAGTGTTTGATGTATATGATGCTGATGGACAATTGACAACCCGAATCGAGCCACCAACGCCCATTTCTGAGTACCTAAACCAGCCATTCTGGTACTTGCGTGACTCTGCTTTTACTGGTGACTTTCCCCAAGACTTTGTCCAAGCTGAAACATTTCTTGGGATTGAGATGAACGAAGCCCCGTTTGATGGAGGGCTCCTGATCACAACATCTGGAGTTAAGTACCTGCTCTCTGCTTTAGACTCACTCTATATCCCTGATTTCCAAGAGACCATCACTGCTGATAATTTTTATCTCAAAGCTCAACTCCATGCAGAAAGTGAGTTTTTCCCGGGCTCAACGCAGAAAAAAAGCTTTCTCGGGAACGTCTTTGACCAGATCATCTTTGCACTTCCTGACTCAGATCCACAAAAGATCCTGGACAAAACAAAGGATGCGCTTGATCAAAAACAGCTCGTTCTGTACAGCCGCGACGCGCAGATTCAAGCACTCTTTGAAGAACAGTTTTGGGCAGGGGGTAAACTTGAACCAACATGTACTGTTCCAACTGCCCCAAACTGCATTGCGGATTATCTTTATAGCCTTGACGCAAACCTTGGGGTGAATAAAGCCAACTTTTTTATCCAGCGTCCAACGGATCTGAACGTGCATATAGATGAGAAAGGAACTATCACAAATACGCTGAAGGTGAGGTATATAAATGATTCTCATGAAGGAGTATTCCCCGGAGGAACATATAAAAATTATGCACAAATTCTCCTTCCTCCAAATGCGCAGATCCAATCCGTGAAGGTTGATGGCGTTGCTGTATCTCCACTTGATGAAACCAATTTTACCTACAAAACAGTGGGATTCTACCTTGAGATTGAACCTCAGCAAACACGTGAAGTACGGGTAACATATAGACTTCCTACAACGATTGTAAACGGTGCGGGGCTCTATCAACTTATCCTCCAAAAACAGATAGGATCGCCAAATTATGATTTCTCTTTTACCATTGGTCTCCCTTCTAATATGAGAATTACGCGACATAACCTTTCTCCTCTTGCAGAGGGAAACGAAATCCTCTATAATACCTCAGTTTCATCTGACAAGATTTTTCTTATTGAATATTCTAAAAATTAATCCACATGACAAAAAATCAACCCGCTGAAAAAGTCATCTTAGAGGCACAACCACGAGAGACCTTCGGCAAACAAACACGATCACTTAGAAAAAGCGGCAAACTTCCTGCCAATATTTACGGTCGAGACTTTGAGTCCCTTGCTGTGACTATTGACACAAAAATATTCCAAAAACTTTTCAAAAATGCAGGAGAGACAACCGTCGTTTATGTAATCGTTGATGGCAAAGAGTATCCAACACTCATAAGTGATATCCAACACCACCCAGTCACAGAAGATGTCTTGCATGTAGATCTCCGCAAAGTAAATCTGAAGCAGAAAATTGAAGCATTTGTACCACTCGTCATTGTTGGAGAATCTGAAGCAGTCGAAGTGAAAAATGGTGTTCTTCTTACACAACTTGAAGAGGTCACGGTGAACGCACTTCCTGCACATATTCCACATCAAATTGAGGTCGATATCTCTGCACTTGTTGAGCTCGGAGATATGATTCGTATCAGCGATCTTGCAAAGTCAGATGAGTACGAAATCATAGACGAACCAGAACGAGTTGTCGTCTCTGTCGCAGAACACAAAGAAGAAGAGATCATTCCAGAAACAACTGCAGAGGAAACTGAGATTATCACCGAAGGAGCAGCAGCCGAAGGAGAAGCAGGTGATGAAAAAACTCAAGAATCCAAAGAAGAGTAATGCAGACAATTCTGGTATAATCGCATCATATGAAACATCTCTCTGTGATTGATACGTTGTCAAAAGTCGGCTCCGAAGTCGAGCTCCTTGGCTGGGTAGACTCCAAACGAGATCATAAAAAAATTATCTTCATAGATCTTCGTGATCGAACAGGAAAAATCCAAGCAGTCGGCAATGAGTCTCTTCGTAATCTTTCACCTGAAGATGTTGTGAAAGTAATTGGTCGCATCAAAGAACGTCCTGAGCGACTCATAAACCCCAAGATTCCCACCGGAACAATTGAGATGGAGATTACATCGTATGAACTTCTCAATAAAGCTGAAACTCCTCCCATTCCGCTAGACACTGATGGGTATGATATTGATGAAGAACTCAGGCTCAAGTATCGATACCTTGACCTTCGCCGCGATCGTATGGCACGTGCACTCAGACTTCGCTCTGATTATATGTATGCCCTGAGACAAGAGCTTCACGCAGGTGAATTCACCGAAGTTGAAACACCTATGCTCACAAAGTCAACAAAAGAAGGCGCGCGTGATTTTCTTGTCCCCGCACGACTTCAACCTGGCAAATTTTATGCACTTCCCCAATCACCTCAGCAGTATAAGCAGCTTCTCATGGTTGCAGGAGTTGAGAAGTACTTTCAGTTTGCCCGCTGCATCCGAGATGAAGATCTTCGCGCAGATCGGGGATTTGAGCACACACAGCTTGATCTTGAGATGAGTTTTGTCGAGCGTGATGATGTGATGCAGACTGTTGAGTCAATGGTCAAGAATGCGATCAAAGCAGTAGGCGGAAAACTTCAAAAGGACACATTTCCTGTATTTACATACCAAGAAGCACTGTTCAAGTTTGGAGCCGATAAGTTTGATCTCCGCACAGATGCCGAAAAGGAACAGGGCGTCCTTGCTTTTGCATGGGTCGTAAACTTTCCATTTTTCAAGAAAGTTGATACTTCAGATACCGCTGAGGTTGCTGACGGAAAGAGTGGTTGGACTTTTACTCACAATCCCTTTAGTATGCCGCTTCCCGAACACCTTGAGTGGCATATGAACGGCGAGCATATCGGAGAAATCATGACAACACAGTATGATTTGGTCTGCAACGGCTTTGAAGCAGGAGGCGGAAGCATCCGTGCGCACAAAGCAGAGATCCTTGAGGCAACGTATAGGATCATGGGATACACGCCGGAAGAGACAGAAGCAAGTGTCGGACACATGATTGCAGCTTTCAAGTATGGTACCCCACCACATGGAGGTATCGCACTTGGGATTGACCGTCATGCTATGGTGCTTGCAGGGGAAAAATCACTCAAAGAAGCAATCGCTTTTCCCATGAGTTCAGGAGGAAAAACTGCTGTCATGGACGCACCATCTTATGTTGACGAATCTCAACTTGCAGAACTCGGGATTTCAGTGGACAATAAAGAGTGGGCTTCTTGAACTTTGCTTGCCCGCCGATGAAGAGGGAACTTTTAATTGTAAATTACAATATATTGTCGTGTCATTTCGTTTCTATTTTTTCTTTCTCTTCATCTCGTTCTTCCTCTTGTTTTACCCCGGGGACGCGCCATTCTTTCATCTCATATCATTCAATCGAGATGCCTTTGCTGTCACAAGTACGCCCCCTCATATTGCGCTTAAAGAAATTCCTTATGTCACAAATCCCGCTGTGCCATTTGTCTCTGCTGGTGGTGTATACATTGTTGATTTAGAAACCTTTGTTCCCGTGTACAAAAAAAACGAGCACAGCTCTTTTTATCCTGCATCAACGACGAAAATAGTCACAGCACTTGTAGCTCGAGATCTCTATGATCCTGATGATATCGTGACCGTTGGAAGAAGAAGCATTGAAGGTCAAGTCATGGGTCTTGTGGAAGGTGAACGAATTACTGTCGAGAATCTCTTGTACGGAGCTCTTGTCCACTCGGGAAATGATGCGGCATACGCACTCGCGGATGGAAAAGGCTATCGCTTTTTTATCGAAAAAATGAATGAAAAAGCAGGAGCGCTGGGCATGAAAAACTCATACTTTATCAATCCTGCCGGGCTTGATAGCTTTCAGCAGCGCACAACTCCATTTGATCTGAGCATTGCCGCACGAGCACTCCTCAAAGATTCGTATCTCCGTAAAATGGTTGGAACGAAAGAAATCATTATCTCTGACGTTGATTATAAAGTCTTTCATACCCTGAAAAATGTTAATCAACTCTTGGGTGAAATTCAGGGACTTGGAGGACTGAAAACAGGATATACCGAGCAAGCAGGGGAAAATCTTGTCAGTTTTTACCGACACAATGGTCATGATTACATAATAGTTGTCATGAAAAGCGAGGATCGATTTTTGGATACTCGGGCTCTTGTTGACTGGATCAACTCGAGTATCGTCTATGAAGCTCCTCCTCTCCTATGATAACTACTGCGTCAAGAGCTCTGGAGACACGGCAGGCACATACCCCACAAATCTATTTTCACCCAAGAACACATACACGGGCTGCAGATACTCTTGGTACACCTCGGGCACATAATACGCGAGGAATACCTTTTGAATACGAACCTCACCACTGTCAGTCGAAGATGACACAATACTTCCTAACCCACTCTGAAGCGCTGTCCATGCTTCATCCGACGTTCGAAGTGGATACATACCAACTTGATCTTGAGATGTCTCAAAGTATGCAATCTGCGATCTCACTGGTTTGAACTCTCCACCACTCAGGAGAAATAAAACATAATTTGGACTGTTGTAATATGAAGATGTGACAACGGGAAAACCATTTATATCTTCAGGGTAAAAATCAACTTCTGCCATATTTGCTCCATCATACGTATCAAGCGTCGTCACTTGCTTTGAAGCAGGGTCAAGTCTCATATAGAGAATATTTCTGTTTCCCTGTGACAACGGTGTGGGGTATCTATCGACCGCTGAAAGGAAGCTTGTGGCTTGTGAGGTGAGCGTCGACTCAAGCTCTGCCTGTGTTGCTGAGTCAAGGTTGTCATCGTCAGTAATCTTGTAGTCATACTTAAAGTTGAATGCTCTGATGTCAATAGTAATCTTCCGCTTTCCATCATCAAAAGAGGCTGATTTGTCTTCCAGGGTATGTTCAATAATATCTGTATCTATCCCAACGGCTTTTGCCATTGTGTAAATCTTTGAGAGAAATCCAAAGGATGCAGTTTTTTGTGGGATAAAGTATACAGTTGCTGCAGATGTGGCATCGGTAAAGTTGGTTGTGCCGTCAAGTGTGTCAAGAACATATGTGTACTGTGACGATGACTTTGCATTTGGGATCTGAAGAGGTGTAAGTGGACCAAAAATCGGATCGGTTGGGACAGGTTGTGCGGCTTGTTGTGTTGGCGTTGGGGTTGTTGACTGTATCTCGAGATACAAGAGGAGAAGTCGCACGCCAAATACAGCAATAAGGACCACCAAAAGAGCAATGATCCCAATGGGAGCAAACTTCCGAGAATAGTATGTCACCTCAGTCAATGTCATGTATTTATGATACCACGACTGAATAAATGTGATGTCTTTAAACTTCTTTGTCTCTTGACATTTTGCAACCCATACTTTATCATACTAAAGTACTTTAGTTGAATAAAGTTTATGAGAAATATATTTAGAACACAATCCGCGGGCAAACTCCTTGAGGCAGTTCTTGCCTTGAAGAGTAAAAATGAGGCACAATTGTTCCTCCGTGATCTCTTGACGGAAGCTGAAATAAAAGAGTTTTCGGCGCGATTTGAAGTGGCGAGAATGCTGAGTGCCAAACTCCCCTACTCAAAAATTGAGAAGAAAACAGGCATGAGCTCTACAACAATCGCACGGATAAGTAAGTGGCTCCAATCAGGAATGGGAGGATACCAACTTCTTATCAATCGAATAAACTCCAATCATCATATCCATACTCAAGCTAATCTTGAGGTGGATTCATGATGACTTAAATTCATAGGCTTTAAGGATCAAGAACCCGCATCAAGCGGGTTTTTTTTATTATTCATTATTCATAAATATGTCAGAACAATTACAACAATATGTTTTAACACAAGACACAGGCGGTCTATTTTCACAATTAAATCAAAATTCTGCAAATTCAGCTGACTTTTCTGTGGCGGCAGATCTTTATCTTGAAGAAATTGCACTTACTCTTCAATCTGGACTTGAAGAAAATACAAATATCAGAATTTTTCAAGAATCGATGATTGATAGACGACTTAGAGAGGCTCTATTACCAATAATTGAACAAGATAAAGATACCCAGGTAGTTTGTCTGGATCGTTTTTTACTGAGCGAACTTGAGAGTGATGAAGCATATTCTGATCGTTTTTCGCGGTTTAGTATAACTCGTGCAGTAAATGGCAAAAAGGTACCGCGTCAAGCAAATCCACCTTTAAAAGATCAATTTATACAATTGAAAAGTCGAATAAATGGTAAAAGGGTGATAATTGTCGATGATGGTTTTTTTAGTGGAGGAACAATTCGAGATTTCCTCGAAATGTCTACAGAAGAAGGCCTTGAATTTGATGTACAGAAAGTAATCGGTTTTATCGGGACGGGCGAACCTTCTGATGATTTCTTCCGAAACAAATCTCAAATACTCGAACCAATAATAAATCTCTTTGACTGGATTGATATTCGAGATTTTTCACCCCTCGGCGGAAAACGATATTTAGCAGGAAAGCAGAACGTGGCAACTTCAACCATCCCTTATCTTTATCCATGGAGTGATGGTGCAAGTGCTAGCATAAGCATGTCTCCACAGTTTTTCGAAATGAGCGAAAAAATGATCGGCTCGTTTCAAAAACTCGTTGCATCATATGAAATGATATTAAAAAATCGTCTCACATTCAGAGATCTTATAAAAGCTGGTTTTCCACTTCCAACCAACATCGAAAATACAATTCCTGTTTCCATCAATGATTCTGTTACTGAGTATCTAGAAAGATGTGTAGAAATAATAAGAAATGAAAGGGAACGAAATGTAATTATCTGTGACATGGATGGGACTCTTTACCAGATTGATGGCGACTCAAAAGGCTATCCTGGATCTAGCTTAGAGTTAAGGGTGAATGAAAATGCTCTTAAACTAATACAAGAACGTGAAAAGATTTCTAAAGAGAAGGCTCAATTAATCCTTGAAAAAGCACTTATTGATCCCGTAGGAATAAGTAGATTTTTATCAAAAAGATACAGTATTTCTCGTACTGAATACTTTGAAAGTACTTGGAATATTGATCCGGAAGCGATCGTGCAAAATTATGAAGCCGCAGTCGGAGCTCTTAATTATATAAAGATATGTAATCCAAGTATAAAACTTATACTTCTTACATCTGCGCCAAAGGTATGGACCAATCGTGTACTTAAATATCTTAGGCTCTCTGATCAATTTGAAGTTGTATATTCAGGTGAGGATTTTGAAGCAAAGGAAGAAATATTTTCAATGATTTCAGAACGATACCGTAAAGATAGAATAGTTTCCATTGGCGACCAGGAGGAAACTGATATTAAACCTGCACGAGAATTTGGAATATATGCGGTATTGATAAATCAACCCGCTGATTGGGATGATTTAATTTCCGATATTAGAATCTGAGCACACTAAAATGTACAAATTAATAATTGATACTGACCCTGGGGTGGATGATGCACTTGCTATTATGATGGCTGTTTTCTCCAAGCTTAATATCTGCGGTATTACAACAGTGTACGGAAACTCTACTCAGAGAAACTGTTCGAAAAACGCTCTTACGATTCTTGAGCTGATAGTCTCTAAAATAAAAGTATATGATGGAGCGTCTGCTCCAATATCCGGTCAAAAAAAACTTGCTGAGTCTCATGGTGAAAATGGACTTGGAGGATTTAAAATTTCAAACCTCCAATCAAAGCCGGTAGGAAATGCTATTCAATTCTACAAATCAGTTCTAAGAGAAAATTCGAGTAAAAGTATCAACATACTTGCGATGGGACCTTTAACTAATCTTGCGATTCTTGGTAGGGAAAATTATGAATTACTTTCCCGAATTAATAATATTATTATATTAGGTGGAGTATTTGGAGAAGCTGGCAATATCACTCCATATGCTGAGTTTAACACCTATAATGATCCAGAAGCTCTTGAGGAAGTATTGAAATTTCCATGTAAAAAAACTCTTATACCTGCCAATGTGTGCAGAAAAGTAATTTTTAATAGAGAAGATTTTGAAAAATTAAATCGGGATGATTTAAAAAAATCCATATCAAAAATAACAGACATGTATATCAGATATTACGAGAAGGATAAGGTATTCGGTGGATTTGCTGGTGGAGTTATGTATGATTTATTGACAGTTTGTTATATTTTAGATCCATCTTTGTTTAAAGTTAATAGTGCGTTTGTGTCAGTTGACACAAGTGTGTCGTCAACCCGAGGTAGAACCACTATAGATAAATCTGCAAGAAAAAATTGCTCGGTAGTATACGATGTTGAACCAGATGCAATTAAAAATCTTTTTTTCAAAATAATGAATAAGGCGACGGGATTGGCAGTGATAATGAATGGGTAAGTATACCTAGTCTTGAGAAATATTCCCAAATCTTGCGAGAATTTATACTCTCAATTGAAGATTAATTGCGATTCACATTGATATTTCATAAGATAATACTCTCATAAAAGGATTTTTAAGACTTCAGTTCACAAGGGATATACCTTTCAATTTCTTCATCATCTTGCATTCTTCTCGCTAGTCATTTTCCTTTTCTGGCAATAGCGTCAGATTTTTTGATTTACCTCGAATTCTCACGACAAAAAATCGACAATCTGATCTGCGGCTTTCTGTGCCCCACCGCCCGCTCTCAAAGTCTTTCCGATATGTTCTGCAGCTTCTTTATACTTATTATCGGCAAGGAGTGTGCGTATACTTTCAACAAGTTTATCTGTATCCGATGGTTGTTTTTTGTAATATATACCTGCTCCCAGCTCCGCAACTCTGTCTGCATTTATCCGTTGCTCTTGAATAATGGGAAGCATGAGCAGTGGGACACCAAAATAGAGACTCTCATTGACACTATTCATACCTGCATGGCTTATGAAAAGCGAGGCATTCTTTAATATCTCAAGCTGTGGATGATATGCGGAAATGTGAATATGTGGGGGAATATCTCCTAACTCTGATGGCTTTATATATCTTCCTATAGAAACATATGCTTGCTGTTTAAATTGTCCCAATGCCTTGATGATGGAGCGATATACTGAAATATTATCATTGTATACTGTCCCAAGAGCGACATATATGATTTTTTGATCGCTTTGTAAATCCGGGACAGTTACTGCATCGTTTCTGTCATATACAACTGGTCCCACAAACCTGAACTCCTTGCCGAATTCTTCTTCCGATGGTTGAAACTCACGTGAAGTAAACACAATATTCAGCTTTTCTGTATTTGAAAACAAATCCGTCAGGAGTGGCGGCGAAAAACCTTTTTCAAGATACTGCTTGCGAAACTTCTTGATAAGCTGCATGAATTCGATCGGATGTGAAAGAATGTATCCAACATCAGCAGCAAAAAAACCCAAATGAGAAAGAATGACGGGTGTGTTAATTCCCATACTCGGAACAAGTGCAATGCTGGGAATCTTTGTATGAAGTCCAATAATTTTTCCCCACAAACTGAGCGAGTCATGGAGAATACAGTCTGGCTTTTCAGAATTAATTTCTTTAATAAGCAGATCTGTCATCTGCTCCGTTGCACATAGGCTCTGCTGAG
>Ga0209702_10001142_pt1 | contig 52844 bp, 52 predicted proteins | sample FRY01_FD_187210 | JGI IMG/M metagenome (GOLD analysis project Ga0209702, IMG submission 187210) | Freshwater microbial communities from Lake Fryxell liftoff mats and glacier meltwater in Antarctica - FRY-01 (SPAdes) (version 2) | ecosystem: Environmental > Aquatic > Freshwater > Ice > Glacier...
TTTTATTGCCATAAATTGATACAATTAAATTTCTGTTTACAAAAACCCCAAGCGTTGGATTCCATACTTCAAGTTTAGTTTCTAATTCTAAATTATTAGCATCATATTGGTTTGTTCTTCTATTATTATTTACATAAGCATTTAGGGTTGTAGACCAACTTTTAGTGGTGTTTTCTATCAACAAATTATTGGCATCATAATTATAATTAATTAAGTTCGCATTTACCCAATCTACTATTGTTTGATCAAAATTTTGATACTCTATTTGCTTCAATTTGTTGGTGGTGTAATATGTGTTAAGCTGTCTACTAGAAAACTCTAAGGTGTCAAATTTGGTAATGTAATTTTCAGAGGTATTAGAAGTCAGATTATCATCGGCATCATATTCGGTTAAATTTCGGTTGTTATGTCGCCATTTATTTGTTGCCACTTGCCAAATAAAATAACTTCTTTCAATTTCTTTATTGTTTTTATTACTGTAAGTAAATTTATACCTATTAGAATTTACCCACTTTTTACCTATTGCATCCCATTTTTGAACCAAAGATTCTGTTCTGTCTCCATTATCATTATATTGGTAAGTATTTCTACCAAAATTGTCAAATTCTAGGGTGCTTTCATTCCATTTTTGATTTAGGTATTGTACATTATTGCCGTTTTTATAGGTATTAATTTCTCTTTCTTTAATTTGTTTAAAAGACGAACCAGTAATGTATTCGTAGTAATTTATAGTATCTGCATTACAGTATTTCATGTTATCGTTTCCTTCAGCAACAAAATAGAAGGTACAAACGAGGGTTAAAAGTAAATATATTTTTTTCATTTTGTAATTATTGAGTACAAAATTAAATTAAGTCTAGACAAATTTTGCGTTAAATGAATATTTAGTAGCTTTGGCTGAATATTTGGTAATGATTAGCTTTTAACAAATTCCTAAATTCGCATACTGTTTTTTTATACCTTATGAAAAAGCAACTATTTACATCGATTCTTGCAATAACCTTTATTAATGCTAATGCGCAAACGAACAAGACTTTCTTTTTGGGTCATAGTTTGCTTAATTTCCATGTGCCCAATATGGTGCAAAAACTTTCCGTTGCCGGCAGCCAATCGTTTTCTTACAGAGTAAACATTGGTATTGGCGCAAATTTAAAAACACACTACACCAAAGCTTATGGTTCGCAAGGCGATGAATGGGACACCACATTGAACAAGCCAGGGTTCGAAAACTTTATTATAACGGAAGCTTTGCCGCTTAAAGGGCATTTGCAATGGAGCGGTACTTACCATTATGCAGATAGTTTGTATAAATTTGCAAAAATAGCCAACCCAAATATTAAATTTTACATTTACGAAACTTGGCATTGTAAAAATAGCGGTAAACCAGCAGGTTGCGAGTGGGACAATGACGATGCTATCTCTTGGCGCAACAGATTGACCGTTGACTTACCGCTTTGGGAAGGCATTGCCGATTCTGTAAATGCCTTAAACGCCAAGCCAATGTTGGTAATTCCTGCGGGACAGGGCTTGGCAAGGCTGCACGATAGCATGGTGGCTGGCAAGGTGTAAGGTTACACAACAGCCGAGTCTTTTTTTACAGACGATATCCACCTTAGCTACACAGGCAATTATTATATTGCTTGCATAATGTATGCTGTTATTCATAAAAAATCGCCTGTTGGTTTGCCAAATCGTTTGACAGACGAATGGGGGACCCAATATGATGTTTATCCAACGGCCGAACAAGCGGCAATTTTTCAAAAAATAGCTTGGGAAACCGTGTGTTCATAAAGCAGAGACGGGATGGATTGCAGCAACACTTCTAGCATCAATAATATTAAAAAAACGACCATTTTTATTGTGCCAAACCCTGCAGAAACTAGCTTTGTTTTGAAAGGAGAAAACATTGCAAAAGTAGGAATTTATACCATGCAAGGTAAACAAGTTTATGCTAATACGAGCTATATAAACGAAAAAATTGAGCTTACAAATGCAGGTATGTATTTATTAAAAATATTTGACCAAAACAATCAATTGATTCAAACAGAAAAATTGTTTGTTAGATAAAAAAAGCCATCAGGAGCAAAGGATTTTAATCAAAATAAGCCACATTTCCTTCAATAAAAGCATCGCCCCATTCTATGCGGTATTTCATTTTTTTATGGTTTGGAATTTCCGAAAGAATGAAAGCCGCTGGCTCATTGACAACAAACTTTAAACTAAAAACCTCAATATTGTTATCGTCATATATTTTCAGCATTATATTACCCACTTTAAAAGCGGCCGTTTTTTCGCTAAAGCCTTGAATAACCAACATGTTTTCGTTCTTAAATGAATTGGCAATCCATGTAATTTCTTTTTCTAAAAGGTTTTTTTGCATGGCTATAAATTCTGGTTCGTTAATGGTTTTGCTAAATTCGTTTTTTATGTTAAAATAAAAAGTATCCACCTTATTTTTGTTGTAAAAAGGAGACATTTCGCTAAAATCAGACCTGTAAAAAACTATCACAGAGTCTTGATTTTGGTGCCAAAACAATTTGTCTTCCATTTTTCCGGGTCCCATTTCAAAAGCAAATACTTTGTAGGCCAAAAAACCATTGGACACATAGACGGTTTGGTTTTCTTTTTTCCAATAAATACTGTAATTTTCGTTGTCAAATATTTGGCTGCCTATTTGAAAATGTCCGTTTTCGCTGCTTATTAGCGGATTGAAGGCAATGCAGTTTTGCATGGCAGCGTTTTTGCATAAAACGGCTTTTTTGCCCTTTGCATCTTTCAAGTTCCATGTTTTTTGCACCCCCATGGCTTGCGAAAAGCCAAACATTGGGGTCTCGCAGTTTGGGGCGCAATTGGTCAGTTGAAAATATAAAGGTTCTGTTATAAACTGTGCCTTTATTTTGGGCAAAAATGAAACAAACAGCAGAAGTATAAGGGTTGTGTTTTTCATAAAAATAGGTTCAAATATAGTTTTTAAACGGGGATTTACAATTTTAAATTAAAAAAATGAAACCGTGTGGTTCAGAATAGCGTTAAAACTAACTAAACTTTACCCATAAAAAACAAAGTGTATGGCTTAGATGGAAATCCTTTGGAACGCAAATATTCTTTAACATATAGATTTATCCCAAAATTGTCATTAGCTAAAATTTCTAATGGCTGCCAATCAGATTATTTTCACACATATAAGTCAATGGTTTTTAGTCAAATTAAGCTAGATAATTACACGCTGGATTTGGACTCTACTGTGATTACTCGCTATGGAAATCAGCAAGGAGATAAGCGTGGCTAAACCCCGCTAAGTCTGGCAGAAACTCACATCATCCACCAATGGCATTTGTGGATGAGTGTAAAATGGTGGCCAATTTTTTGTTTAGAAATGGCAATGCTTATACTACCAATAACTTTTTGTCTTTTTTGGAGGACACCATAAGCCGTTTAAAATACAAAAAAGTAATCCTTTTAAGGGTCGATAGTAGTTTTTATGGCAGTGAAATATTTGACTATTTGGAGAATACACATCGCCCCAATAAATACATCATTGTAGCCCGACACTATTCCACAATTCAACCAAAATTTCTTCCATTAGCCATTGGAGGACGGTAGGAAAAGGAATTGAGATAGCAGAAAAAACTTGCCAAAGTGATAACTGGGTGAAAATTTGAAGAATGTTTGTGGTTAGACAAAAAATAAGCGAACGCCCCCAATCAACAATGTTGTGAAACTATACCATTATATAATAATCACCATGTTTTATTAAAATCTAAATCAGGCTTGTCTTTTATTTCTATAAAATTGCTGGTTTTTTTCCTGTCGAATAAAAATGAAGTGTGTTTATTTTTTTTTCTGTAAAAAAAAGCCAAAGGCGAAAGGATTAAAAAATAGATAGTGGAAAGTAAGATAGTGCTTGAAATAATGCCCAATGTTCTAGCCAATTTGTGCCAAAGTTGCTCTACTAGAAAAGCCATTTTGGGCAGGAAAAAGGCAACAAAAACCAAAAGGACAATGGGCAGCAAAAGCCACCAAAAGGATTTTACTACCATCAATAAAATTAAGGGCAAGCAAAGTATGAGCAGCGTTTTTTTAGGGTTGGATGGCATGTTTCATAAAAATAATATTTTCTATAACGAGGCAATCAATTTCTGTGTTTATAAAACAATTGTATGCATCCTGCGGACTGCAAACAATGGGTTCTCCACGCACATTAAAGCTTGTGTTTATGAGCATTCCGTGGCTCGATAGTTTTTTAAAATCTGTTAAAAGGGCATAAAATTTGGGGTTGTTTTCTTCCGAAACCGTTTGCACCCTAGCCGACCCATCCACATGCGTAATGCTCTGAAAAACACTTCGTTTTTGGTTCAATCTTTCAAAAATATTGCTTGTGGAGGTTTTCTGTTCAAACAAAAACGCTGGTTTCACTTGGTCAACAAAAAGCATATAAGGCGATTGGCAGGTATTTTTGAAATAAACAGGCGCATCCTCTTCTAATACCGCAGGCGCAAATGGGCGAAAAGCCTCTCTTTTTTTAATTTTTAGGTTCAATGTAGTTTGCATGTTGGGGCCTAGAGGATTGGCTAAAATGCTTCGATTTCCCAATGCCCTAGGTCCAAACTCCATGCGTCCCTGAAACCAAGCCACTACTTTGTTGTCAAACAAATAATGCGCAATTATTTGGGTCAAATCCTCGAAATTTGGGCTTGTTTCTGCTTTAGAAAATTGGGGGTTGTTTAGGTTTAATATTTCTTTAAGTTCTGTTTTAAATTGGGGGCCTAAATATGGATTAAAATGCGGTTTAGGAAGAAAATCTTGCTTAAAATACTGATGATATGCAAGCATAGCCGCCCCAATTGCCGCCCCCGAATCGCCTGCCGCAGGCTGAATAAAAATGTTTTCGAAAATATTTAGGGCTTTTAGTTTGCCATTTGCCACACAATTTAAAGCCACTCCGCCCGATAAACAAAGGTTTTTTTGGTTGGTAATGGTTTTGCAGTGTTTGGCCATTTTTATTAAAATTTCTTCGCAAATATATTGGGCAGCAAAAGCCATATTGCAATGTTCGGCTGCAATTTCCGACTCCGGATTTCTTTTTTTTATGCCAAAAAGTTTTTCCCAAGAAGGGGTTTTAATCATTTTAAGGCCGCCCAGATAATCAAAATATTTTGGATTTAACTGTAACGAACCATCCTCATGTATGACTACGAGAGTAGTTTTTATTTTTTCGATAAATGCCTGTGTTTGATCACTATTAACATTGCCATAAGGCGCAAGCCCCATCATTTTATATTCGCCAGAATTGACTTTGAAGCCCAAAAAAAATGTGAAAGAAGAATAAAGCAAACCCAGCGAGGCCGGAAAATGCAGTTCTTTTAAAGTTGTTATTTCATTGTTTTTGCCAATGGCTAAAGAGGCAGTTGCCCATTCGCCCACACCATCTACAGTTAAAATAGCCGATTCGGAAAAAGGAGAGGTGAAAAAACAACTTGCAGCATGCGACAAATGGTGTTCGGAAAATAGGATTGGGGTTTGTTCTTTATTAAAATTGCCAATTAAAAGCAGCTGTTTTTCAATGTTTTTTTTAATAAATAATTTCTCATTGAACCAAATAGGCATCGATTTTAAAAAAGAAAACAAGCCTTTGGGCGCAATGTGATAGTAGGTTTCTAGCAGTCTTTCAAACTTCAGCATTGGTTTGTCGTAAAAAACAACCGCATCAATGTCTTTTAATTCTAAATTGGTTTCTTTCAAACAAGATTTTAGTGCCAGAAAAGGAAAATTAGCATCGTTTTTTATTCTCGAAAACCTTTCTTCTTGCGCAGCCGCAATCACAATACCATCTTTGATAATGGCGGCAGCCGAATCATGATAAAAAGCAGAGATGCCAATAATAATTTTCAATAGATTTTGATTTTAAAAATGATAATTAAAGGATAAAATTTGTAAGTTTGCAAACTTAAGAATTAATTAGGTGTTAACCCAATAAGGATTTCAATTTATGAAAAAAGAAAAAATAGCCATCATTGGTGGAGGATTAAGTGGTTCACTGTTGGCCATTTGTTTAGCAAAAAAAGGGTTTCAAGTAGATTTATACGAGCGCAGGGGCGACATCAGAAAAGGAAAGGCGGATGCTGGCAGGTCCATAAACTTGGCATTGTCTGCCCGAGGCATAGCGGCATTAAATAAAGTAGGGCTGGGCGAAAAAGTTTTAAACGACACCATTCCCATGAACGGTCGCCAAATGCACGACACCGAAGGGCATTTAACTTATCAAGCGTATGGAAACGAAGGTCAATTTATCAATTCGGTTTCTCGTTCAGGCCTAAATATTCAATTGTTGGAATTGGCCGATGGATACGAAAATGTTAATTTATACTTCAATTGCAAGTGTATAGATGCCGATTTGAAAAGTAACACAGCAACAATTCAACATCAAGATGGCTCTGTTGTTGAAATTTCAGCAGATGTAATGTTTGGCTCAGACGGTTCTTTTTCGGCCATAAGAAGCGAAATGCAAAAGCAAAGCAGGTTTAATTATTCGCAAACTTATGAAAATTATGGATACAAAGAGTTGGAGATCGTGCCTTCAGAAAATGGCAGTTTTCAAATAGAAAAAAATGCATTACATATATGGCCCCGTGGTGCTTTTATGATGATAGCTTTGCCAAATCCGCAGGGTAGTTTCACATGTACACTCTTTTTGGCTTATGAAGGCGAGCAAAGTTTCGAAAACCTGAAAACAGAAAAACAAGTAACAGATTTCTTTCAAACTTATTTTAAAGACGCTGTGCCAATGATGCCCAATTTAATAAAAGATTTTTTTGAAAACCCTACAGGCAACCTGGTAACAATTAGATGCAATCCATGGGTAATCAATCGTTTTGCTTTAATTGGCGATGCTGCCCATGCTGTCATTCCTTTTTATGGTCAAGGCATGAATTGTAGTTTTGAAGATGTTAGCGAAATAGACGAAATTATAAACAATCACTATCCAAACTGGGATACTATTTTTGAAGTGTATCAAAAAGAAAGAATAAAAAATGCCAACGCCATTGCTGACCTTGCTTGCAAAAACTTTGTAGAGATGCGTGACCTAGTGGGGCAAGAGGATTTCTTGCATTTTAAAGCCATCGAAAAACAATTGGGGATGCTTTATCCTGAACACTTTTTCAGTCAGTATAGTTTGGTTAGTTTTTCTACTAAACCATATAAATACGCCTTGTCGCAGGGTTATAAAAACGAAGCGCTTATTAACCACATTATAAAAAACAAATTAGAGAATGAACTTGGAAATACTGAAATGATGCAATCCTTTTTCAATCAGTATTTATAGAAGATAGTTTACTGAATAATGATTGTTTTCTTAGCATTAATTTTGCCAGTTTTTTCATTGCTGATGATTAAAAAATAAGCAGCAGAAGCTAGCGCATCTGTATTGACAATGTGGGTTTGATTGGCCATTACTTTTTGGTTCATAATCTCTTTGCCACAATAATCAATGATTTTGATGTTAAAATTTTCGTTGGTAGTATATTTTAAATCAATTTGAAGCTTTTTCCCATTGGCTAAAGGATTAGGGTAAATAACGGCCTCAAAATTATCATTAATTGTATCCAAAGTTATTTTTCTAGAAGGGATGCCAATTCTCAAATTATTTAGAATAAATCGCATCATGTAAGCTTGTTGATTTGTGAACATTCCTGCACAGCCATCCAAAGCATAATCCATATAATTTTCAATCATATCTGGCTTGTCATCTATTGCATCAGTGCACGAATTGGCATTTCTATTACAAGTAAAATTCCGGTCTCTTGCATTTGGGGTATCAAAAATACCATCGTCAACACTGCATCCACTGCTAGGGAAATCGCCCCAAGTATGTCTAAGTCCTAGATAATGACCTGCCTCGTGAATCATGGTTAATCCTTCTACATTTTTTCCTATAGCGTCCGGATGGTTGTACCCTACAGTTGAAAAATGAGCCACTATGCCTGTTTCTAAATCTGTAGTGTCTTTTGTAGCTCCAAGTCCAACCCAGTTTGGCGAGCCTGTTGGGGGCGTAGCGAATCCTAAAGTCATAGAAACCTGATTTGGAAATCGCATATTACATATCCAAATGTTCAAGTATTTTGTTGGATCCCAAGCTGTTTTTCCACCTCTGTTCGAATATTTCATATCTGTTGAATAAGCACCAAAAGTATTAATAGCAAAAGTTGTTTTGGTTGTTGCTGTTCTCGTTATTCCATTGGTAGGATTGCCGTCTGGGTCTGTTGTTGCCAACACAAATTGAATTTTTGTATCGGCAGCTGTTTTTTTAAAAATTTCTCTAATTCGCTGCGTATCTTTCGTTGTTTTTCTAAACGCTTGATTTAGCGCCTCCATCTGCTGAACGATATATGTTTCTGAGATATTTTGATCGTTATTGTTGTGTAAAATATGATAAACTACTTTTATTTCATACGATATGGTATCAGCAACTATTCTTCTTTTGCTGTTATCCAACGCTGAAAGGTAACCATACATAGCATTTTGAAACATTTGATTTTGCCATTTTTCATAGCCAGGGTTTCTTGCTTTTATTTTTTCAATTTCATGCTGGTATCCACAAAAATCATTGTGTTCATTTTGTGAAAACATGAGTTGCGAATAGCTAATGAGTAATAATAAAAATAATATTTTTTTCATGCAGGTGTTTTTATTTGCCTTGAAAATTAGGTTTCCTTTTTTCGTTAAATGCCGCCACTCCTTCTTTATTGTCTGCGCTGCTGCCTGCTATTTCTTGGCAGTAAGCTTCATATTCTAACATCGTTTCCAAATCGCTATTAAACGATTTGTTGAGCATCTTTTTCATCAAACCTATTGCTTTAGTTGGCGCTAAAGCATAATAATCCACTATTTTTTGGGTTTCAACATCAAGTTCTTCTGCGCTAACACATCTATTAATCATTCCCCATTCTAAAGCCTGTTTTGCAGAAACTTTGCTACCCATTGTGCTTAATTCAAAAGCTCGGGCACTGCCAATTAATCTTGGTAAGAAAAAAGAAGAACCGCTATCTAAAACCAATCCTACATTGATAAAAACTTCAATTAAACTTGCATTTTCAGAAGCAATAATAAAATCGGATGCCAATGCTAATGAACAGCCCGCGCCAGCCGCAACCCCATTAAGTTTGCAAATAATTGGTTTTGGCATATTTCGCATTTCTCTGATAATTGGATTGTATCTTTTGTGCAAGGAGTCTATAAAAGAGCGTTTTTCTGAGCCAGCAATAGCTTTTAAATCTTGACCGCTGCAAAATGCTTTGCCAGCCCCTGTTAAAACAAGTACTCTAATTTCAGAATCTTTTTTTGCAGCTTTTAAAGCATCTTGAAGCTCGAAACTTTGCTCATCATTAAATGCATTAAAAACATCGGGTCTATTAAGCGTTATTGTAGCAACCGCTTCTTTCTTTTCAAATAAAATACAATTGTAGGACATCAATTGCAAATTTAATGTATTTTTGGAATTAAAAAAACAACTTAATTAAAAGGACTTTAATTTTTATTAAAATAACGAAACGAACAAATTAAAACTATCATATTTTTCATCTTTTGGCGAGAGAATTGGTTGTTCCATTTGCCAATCTATTTTAAATTCGGGGTCATTCCAAGTTAAACCACCTTCACTTTCTGGATGGTAGGTTTCGCTGCATTTATAACTAAAAATGGTGTTGTCCTTTAAAGTTGCAAATCCATGTGCGAAACCAACTGGAATATAAAGCATTAGGAAATTTTCTTCGTTCAATTCTATACTAAAATGTTGACCATAAGTTTTCGAGTTTTTTCTAATATCTACAACAACATCCAAAACAGCGCCTTTTATTACTCTCACTAATTTCATCTGGGCATGGGGCGGATTTTGAAAATGCAATCCTCTTATAATGCCTTTGTTAGAAAGCGATTGGTTGTCTTGAATGAAATTAGTAGTAATATTGTTTTGTTTAAACAAATCTTGGTTGTATGATTCGTAAAAATAGCCTCTTTTGTCTTGAAAAACCTTTGGTTTTAATACGAAAAGTCCTTCAAAATCGGTTGTAATAATTTCCATTTAATATAAATTTGTGTCTGCAAATTTAATACATTTTTTTTCCTTTGACTATTCATCATTTAATTTCATTAATTTTGCCGCTTGCTTTCCATTTTTGATAATATAGACAGTCCTGAAAAGTTGAAAAAACTAGGTGAAATTGAGTTGCATAATTATGCCCATTGGCTAAGGGATTTCCTGATTCAAGAAATCCCTAAACTCGGTGGTCATTTTGCAGCAAACCTTGGTGTTGTTGAGTTGACAGTTGCTTTGCATTATGTTTTTAATTCACCACATGACAAAATGATTTGGGATGTTGGACATCAGGCATATCCACATAAAATTTTAACTGGAAGAAAAGAAAACTTTCATACCTTGAGGCAAAAAGGAGGATTAAGCGGTTTTCCTAAAATGGCGGAAAGTGAATGCGATGCTTTTGGAACAGGACATAGTTCTAGCTCAATTTCTGCGGCTTTGGGTTATGCTATTGATGCAGAATTGAAAAATATAAACCGTCAAAACATTGCAATTATTGGAGATGGTGCTTTAAGTTCGGGACAAGCTTTTGAGGGGTTTAATAATGCAGGGCTATTAAATTCTAATATTACAATTATTATTAACGATAACCATATCGGAATTGACCCAAGCCAAGGGGCAATGGGAGAGTATTTGCAGATTTTGGACAATAAGTTTGACAATTTGTTTACTGATTTTGGATTTCAGTTTTTTGGCCCCATAGATGGACATAATTTAAATAATTTAATTCATACTTTTGAAACAACAAAAGAAATAGATGGACCTAAAATTATTCATATAAAAACAACAAAGGGCAAAGGGCACGCTGAGGCAGAACAAGCGCAAACCAATTGGCATTCGGTTTCTAAATTTGATAAATTAAGCAAAACAGAGTCGAATAAAAATGATAATGGCATTAAGTTTCAAGATGTTTTTGGAAGAACTTTATTAGAATTAGCAGAAAAAGACACAAATGTTTATGCTGTTACACCTGCAATGATTTCGGGTAGTTCGCTTAATTTTATGCAAGAAAAGTTTCCTAATCGTGTTTTTGATGTTGGCATTGCAGAACAGCATGCCGTAACTTTTTCAGCAGGCTTAGTGGCAAGTGGAGCCAAGGTTTTTTGTTGTTTATATTCCACATTTTTGCAAAGGGCAGTCGATCAAATTATACACGATGTGGCTTTGCAAAACTTGCCCGTTATTTTTGCCATAGATAGAGCTGGTTTTGTTGGCGAAGATGGGCCGACACATCATGGTGTTTTTGATGTAAATATTTTGCAATCTATTCCAAACATGACGATTATTTCTCCAAAAAATCAAGAGGATTTGAGAAATGCTATTTTTACCGCCTATCATCATAAAAATGGCCCCATTGCAGTGCGATATCCTAGAGGAAAGGACGAGAAAAGGTTTACTTCAACTGATTTTAAATTACTTCCAATGGGTAAAGCCAATCGATTGAAAAAAGGAAAGAAAACGGCTTTGATAACTTATGGTTTAATTACTAATACTTGTTTGAACGCAGCCGAAAATTTAGATGTCTCTGTTTATGAATTTCCTTTTATAAAACCATTGGACATGGTTTTGTTATCTCACATATTTGATAGCTATGAAACAATTTTAGTTTTTGAAGAAACCCAAAAAATTGGCGGATTGGGGAGCACAATTGCTGTTTTAGCCTATGAAAATGAATATAAAGGGGTATTGAAAATTACAGCAATTCAAGATTATTTTGCAGAACATGCCCCTATCGAATCGCTTTTAGAAACAGAAGGGTTGAATAAAACCAATATAATTGAGCTTATAAAGTCTTCAATTTAGGTATAAAATTTAATCCGCTCAATTCGGTTCTATGTGAATTAAAATGTTGCCAATTTGGGGCAATTCTTTTTGTAAAGTGTCTTTCAGGAGGTGAGAAAGGTCGTGGCCTTCTTTCACAGAAATGTTTTTATCTACAATAGCATGCAAATCTATATGGTATTTCATTCCTGATTTTCTAACTAAGCATTTTTCTGTGTCAATAATTCCATCAACATTTAAGGAAATAGCTTTAATTTCATTTACCAAATCTTCATAAAAATGTTCGTCCATAATCTCGCCAAGGGCGGGTCTAAAAATTAAATAACTATTGTATAAAATAAAACCAGAAGCAAACAGGGCTGCCCAGTCATCAGCAGATTCATACCCTTTGCCTAAAATTAGTGCAATAGAAATACCAATAAATGCTGCAACGGAAGTGATGGCATCACTTCTGTGATGCCAAGCATCGGCTTTTAACGATGAACTTTTTGTTTCGTTAGCTTTGTTGATTACCAAACGGAAAGAAATTTCTTTCCAAACGATTATAATGGCTAACACAAACAATGTCCAAACCTTGGGCAAACTATGCGGTGTTTTTATGTTTTCGATACTTTCATAAGCAATTATGGTGGCCGATGTTATTAAAAAACCAACCACTAAAAAGGTAATTAATGGCTCCGCACGCCCGTGACCGTAAGGATGGTTATCGTCTGCAGGTCTGCTTGCATATTTTATTCCAAACAAAACCAAAAAGCTTGCAAAAACATCAGTAATTGATTCTAAAGCATCGGCTATTAGTGCATAAGAGTTACCAAAAAAACCTGCAAAACCTTTAATCAACGCCAATAGAGTATTGCCAATAATACTAAAATAGGTGGTTCTTATGGCCGTTTTCTCATTGTTTATCGTTTTTTCTTTGTTCATTAGTTATTTGTTATTTAAACCATTTTCCTAAAAATAAAATTCCTATTGCTGACCGCCAGATTGCATCAAAAATGATTTGATAAATTCATCAATATAGCCATCCATTACTGCTTGAACATTGCTCGTTTCCTCGCCTGTACGCACATCTTTTACCAATTTGTAAGGATGAAAAACATAGTTTCTAATTTGCGAACCCCATTCAATCTTCATTTTACTCGCCTCGATTGCATCTCTTGCTTCATTCTTTTTTCTCAATTCCAATTCGTATAATTGAGATTTAAGCATTTGCATTGCTAAATCTCTGTTTTCGCCCTGCGACCTTGCTTTTTGACAAATAACCACAATCCCAGTTGGTCTGTGTGTCAACTGCACCTTGGTTTCCACTTTGTTTACATTCTGTCCGCCAGCGCCACCGCTTCGGCTTGTGTGCAATTCCACATCGGCCGGATTAATATTTATCACAATATCATCATCAATCATTGGATAGGCATACACACTCGCAAAAGAAGTGTGTCGCTTTGCATTGCTATCGAACGGAGAAATTCGCACCAAACGATGAACCCCACTTTCGCCCTTCAAATAACCATAAGGAAAATTGCCTTCAAACTCTAGCGTAACTGATTTTATGCCAGCCACATCACCGTCCTGTCTGTCTATTTCTGTTACCGTGTAGCCATTTTTTTCGCCCCACATAAGATACATTCTAGCCAACATAGACGCCCAATCACAGCTCTCTGTTCCACCTGCTCCACTATTAATTGTTAAAATTGCGCCCAATCTATCCTCTTCGCTTCTGAGCATGTTTTTCATCTCCAAATTTTCCAAAGCCTCGGCAGCTAATTTGAAAATATCGTTTAATTCCGCCTCCGTCAGTTCATCGGCATCAAAAAACTCTTTGCTTATTTCAAGCTCTTCAACAAGGTTTTGGCATTTCTTATATGCCTCTGTCCAAAACTTTTTCTCTTTTGTTTTTTTTAAATGCTTTTCAGCCTTTTTGGGGTCATCCCAAAAATTGGGAGCAAGCGTTTGTGATTCTTCATCGGCAATTAATGCCAGTTTTTGAGCGATGTCAAAGATACCTCCCCAACGCCTCTACACGGCCTTTTAAATCTTTAAGTTGTTCAGTTGTCATTGTATTATTTTTTAAATATTAAGAATTCTTTTACCACAAATTTTACAAAATCCAAATTCTTAATAAGGGTGCAAATATAAGGCAAATATCAATTAAAAATCAAGAATATATGGGGAGTGGGAGGATGGAAGTTTTTTTCTAACTTGTTTTAGATTGAAATAAATTCCACCCCTCTATCGCCTCAGCCAGCACTTCGCATCTACTGAACATATTATTCTTCGGGGAACCGTCATTTTTCGTAAGTGCCGTTAAAGCGGTGGTTCTCTTTCCAGGTGTGTCGAAATGCTGATTTGTAAAAGGTTTTACTGTCATTTTTTGTCTGTAGGCTTGTGTGTTTGCTCCTAGTCAATTGTACTAAACTTAATGTATCTAAAAAGTTTAACATTTGTGTCAAATAGTTTCATATAAATGGAACAATATAAAAGAAAACAAAAAATGAAAACACAAATACAAAAAACAATTTTTTTTGCAATGCTGCTGTTGTTTGCTTTAGCATTACTGCACATGAACATAATGCAAAACTATTGGACCTTGCAGGTGTCACAAACGGAGGGAGGCCTTATGGCTCTCTTATTTCTAATGGTACCTTTCTGTTTGGAATGACTGCGTATGGAGGCACAGATCATTTAGAAGTAGTTTTAAGTATGCATTGCAAGTTGTAAGTATTGACCAATTCTCAATGGACAATAACGAACTATCAATTTATCCCAAGCCTGCAAGTGATAATTTCACAATCAGCATAAATGCAGAGATGAGAAACGCACAACTGGAAATTTATAATGTCTTTGATCAGAAAGTTTTTAAAGCAGTTCTCCACAGCAATCAAAAAACTATAAACTATAAACAATTCTCTTCAGGCATTTATTATGTGAAAGGAAGAAACATAGAGAAAACATTCACCAAGAAACTAATTGTTGAATAAAACTTATCTTTAAATAATTTAAAATAAATTAAAAAGCGAAAATGAAATTCAAAAAAACAAAAGTTCAAACTACAATCAAATACTTACTATGCTATTTTAATGCACCTGCAGATGCCCGAAATAAATGGGTTTGAAGCCACAGAGTATATTTGCAACACCATTAAATTAAATATTCCAATTATTGCCTTAAAAGCCGTTGCAATCACAGTGGGTGTAGAAAAATGCAAAGCTGCTGGCATGAACAGTTAAGTTTCAAAACCACTTGACGAACGAGTTTTTACTCTAAAATAATTGAATTATTGAAACGGTAGACATGTTAAAATGGTTTGGGGCCATAGAAAGACCGAACAAAACATAAAGCAGGATACCTCAAAAAAATTTAAAAAAAGCCTCTTCCGAATTATGGAGAGGTTTTTTTGGCTATTTGTCTAAACCAAGAATCAGAGTGTGCTTTTTTTAAAAAAGCCTCAATTGGAGTAGTAAGTTGCAGAAGTGTGAATGATGTAATTTCTATATTTTTTTGTATAATGCTAACCTTGATCGACACCTGCACCTTTGTGGTATAATTTTTTACAATTTTAAATCAAAATATTTTATGACACAAGAACACAATCAAAACATTGAAAAATTTATCGAAATGGTAAAAGATTCGAAAGTTTGTATGCTAATCACTTCCGAAAAAAACACTGAAAATTTATCTGGCAGGCCTATGAGTATAAGCAAAATTGATGACGATGGAACCATGTGGTTTTTTACCAAAGCGTCTTCTTATAAAGTAGAAGAAATAGAGGAAAGTAAAAAAGTTTCTATTGCCATAGTGAATGAAAGCAGTCAAAATTATTTGATGATACACGGCACCGCCACTTTAGTGGACGACAAAAGCAAAATGAAAGAATTGTGGAGTTCAATTATGAAAGCGTGGTTTCCGCTTGGCTTAGACGACCCTGATATGACACTAATCAAAGTAGTTCCTAACGAGGTTGAGTATTGGGATAGCAGTTCTAGCAAAATGGTTGTATTATTCAACATACTTAAAGCAATTGTTACTGGCAAAGAGTATCAAGAAGGCGAACACGGAAAAATTAATTTATAAAATTAAACGTTAAATAAGATGAAAAAATTAGAAAACAAAGTAGCAATTATTACTGGAGGCGCGGGAAGCATCGGTAAAACTACCGCTAAATTATTTTTAGCGGAAGGCGCAAAAATACTTTTAGTGGATATTGACGAAGACGAGCTAAAAAAAGCGTTGGAGGAATTAAATAGTGAGAATGTAAAGTATTGTGTTGCCGATGTTTCAAATTCTAATGATGTGGAGCGCTATATAAGTGAAACTGTAAACATGTATGGGAAAATCGATGTCTTTTTTAATAACGCAGGTATTGAGGGAACAGTAAAACCTATCGTAGATTATCCCGAAGAAGCATTTGACGAAATAATTTCTATAAATGTAAAAGGGGCTTGGCTAGGAAATAAATATGCTTTACCACAAATGAAAGATGGTGGAAGTATAATTATGACCTCCTCTTTATCTGGCCTTTTAGGTTCCGTTAATTTAAGCGGCTATATAATCAGCAAACACGCTGTCATGGGTATAATGAGAGCTACGGCTATTGAAGCTGCTGCACGGAAAATTAGAGTAAATGCCGTTAATCCAGGACCTGTAGATAATAGGATGATGCGGTCAATTGAGGAGGGTGAAGTTGAAGGGCATGCAGAAGAGGTAAAAAAACATTTGGAAAAAACAATTCCATTTGGACGCTATGCAGAACCAATCGAAGTTGCCAAATTAGGTTTGTTTCTCTCAAGTGATGACAGTCAGTATATAACTGGAACTACACAAGTAATTGACGGGGGAATTTCAGTTCAATAATTTACCATTAAATAATATGACGAAATATAAATCTCACTTTATGGCTTTATCATGGTGTTTAAGAAAAGAACTTAAGGTGCAAACACCTTTTCAAGCAATCGAGAAATGGTTTGAAATGAATCTTGAAACATTTTCACAAAAACCTGATGAATTTAAATATAAAGTTTTTATCCTTAGAATATTAACCAAACAAGTTGGCATAAACAACCATTTGCAACTTAACACATTTCAATATATAACCGATGAAATAAAATTGGGAAATTCTATCCTGTAAATAAATAGACCCCAAATTTATCGAACAATTACTTAACAAATTACTTTACAAAAGATTTTATTATTGCACAAAAAAATTACAAATATGAATGAATTAGGAAATGCTACTTTTGAAAACTATATAGGCCTGCGAAAAGGATTCAGCGAGATGGGCTACCAGATAGTGTCCCATGTGCTAACGCTAGGTTACGCAGTGATGCTTGCCGCACTTTTTTATTTTGTGTTCACTATTAGATCGGTGGCACCCAGATACCGAATTTCATCCATACTTTCGGTGGTCGTGATGGTATCGGCTTTCCTTTTGCTCTATGCTCAGGCAAATAACTGGACGAGAAGTTTTGTGTTTGACTTAGAACGGGGTAAATACTACCTGGGAAGCGGAGCCGATTTGTTTAATAACGGTTACCGCTATCTGAACTGGCTCATCGATGTGCCCTTGCTGCTTCTTCAAATCTTGTTTGTTGTTTCGTTAACCCAATCCAGCTTCAGCAGTATTCGCAATCAGTTCTGGTTTTCAGGTACCGGGATGATTATTACTGGATACATTGGCCAGTTTTACGAAGTTACTGATTTTTCAACGTTTGCGGTTTGGGGTGCTATCTCAACCGTATTTTTTATACATATCCTTTACGTGATGAAAAAGGTAATCAACCAAGGAAAGGAAGGACTGCCTCTTAAAGCCCAGCAAACCTTAAATACTATATGGGTTGTATTTTTGATATCTTGGATGCTTTATCCGGGCGCCTACCTGATGCCGCATTTGCTGGGAATTGAAGGAGGTTTTTTTAACGAATCCGGGGTTGTTGGCCGCCAGATTACCTACACAATAGCGGATGTTTTTTCAAAAGTAATTTACGGAGTACTGTTGACAAACCTAGCCATGATCTTGAGTAAAAACGAAGGTTATAAATCTGAATTATGATAGAATTTCAAAATATACATACCAATCAGTATTATACACCGAAAGTATATCTTGCGATATAAATGCTGCAGAATAAGTATTCATTAAATCCTTAAATCCAAAACAAAATCAGGACCCATTCTACCTGACATATTTGGGTTTTCTGAACGAAAAGCCCAAACAAACAATTAACAAAAAATAAATACCAATCAATATGAAAACAAAATCGATTACCTCAGAATTAATTCAAGAATTACTCTCAGTGGCGGAAGCACCTTGTATTTCTCTTTATATGTCCACGCACCGCAGTCACCCTGAAAATGCGCAGGATATAATTAGATACAAAAATCTCGTCAAACAAGTGAAGGAATCTTTAGAAGAAAAATATCCAACAACCGAAATCCAAAAATTATTGGAGCCTTTTGAAACGCTGGCCAATGATAATGAATTCTGGAAATATACGAGCGATGGCCTTGGTGTTTTGGCTTCTCAAGAACGCTTCGAAGTAATTCAATTACAAATGCCCGTTGAAGAACTAGTTATTGTATCGGATAGATTCCACACAAAACCGTTAAGGCATTTTTTACAATCGGCAGATCGCCATCAAGTGCTGGCCTTATCTATGGACACTTTTCAACTTTTTGAAGGCAATCGGCATTCCCTTGTTGAGATCGAATTGCCTGATGATTTTCCAAAAACAATTGAAGAAGCATTGGGCGGAGAATTGACCGATAAACACACTACTGTAGCTTCCTATGGCGGAGTGGGTGGCCACAGCACAACCATGCATCATGGGCAGGGTGGCAAAATGGATGAAGTTGATAGCGATGGGGAACGATTTTTTCGTGTGGTTGCTGCTGCGGTTTACGAACGGTATTCCAAACATAGTGAATTGCCGCTTATACTGGCTGCATTGCCTGAGCACCGCAGTCTTTTTTATCAGGTAAATAAAAATCCATATTTACTGCCTAAAGGAATTGATATTAATCCTCAATCCGTTCCAATAGAAAAACTAGCCCATTTATCTTGGGAAGCCATACAACCCGTTTACACTGAAAAGTTAGAAACACTTATTGGTAAATTTAATCAAGCAAAGTCTGATGGTTTGGGTAGCGACAACCTTGTGGAGGTGATCGAAGCAGCAGAAGCAGGTAAAGTAGATACAATTCTTATTGAAGCAAATCGATTGATAGCCAGCAAGCCAAGAGATAAAATGACAGATGGATTTGAAATGACCGATTCGACACTTTCTGTGTCAGACGACCAACTGGATATCCTAAGTGAATTAGTATCTAAAATGGGTGGTTCTGTTGTGATTGTACCCATAGAGCAAATGCCTTCTCAGACCGGCCTAGCAGCTACTTTTCGCTATTAAACCAAAATAGTTTTCTTAAAAATATAAAACATGAACATTCAACTTAATAAAGATAAAAACATAAACAGGGAGTTTACAATTCCTAATATCAACCAGATAAAAGATGAATTCAGCAGGTATAGCCATCTGATTACGCGTATTGAAGTTCATCTTTCCGATGAGGATAGCAACCAAAATGGCTTAAACGCAATGCATTGCATGATTGAAGCGCGTATAGAGGGCCGCCAGCCAATAGCAGTTAACAGTCAAGCAGACACGAATGACCAAGCCATAACTGGTGCTATTGATAAATTAACTGCCTCTTTTGTTAAAATTGTTGGCAAGCATAGCATGCATGGGTCTTAACAATGAAATCTTGTTGGCAGGGTATAAAATAATTCTGCGTGAAATATAGCAATAATTTCTGTTTTTTTTAAAGGATTACCTCCCCACTTTTTGAAATTTATTTTAATACAGCTTTTTAAAAGGAGCATGTATTTAAACGATAAATGATTGAAGAACATGACAAAATTTGATGTTATCATAATTGGGTCAGGCCAATCCGGAACTCCAATGGTTTTTAAACTTGGTTCAAAAGGCAAAAAATTACCTTTGATTGAAAAACAATTTTTAGGCTGCACATGTTTCAATGTTGGTTATACTTAAAGGCTATCTAGCAAATACAGAAATAATATGGCATGCAACGCACGGTGATGAAACAGAAATTCATATACCAAAGGTTGATTGTGCAACATTGAAAAAAATCAACCACTTTTTAATCTAATGAGAATCCATCTTTTTGAATTTGAAGATTTATCTTGGTTTCCTAACGCAATAAGAGTTGGAGGAACAGACTATCTGCGCTATTTGCTAATTGCAACAGACGCTTATGCACCAGCGCTACCTTTGATTAAAGAATTACTCTTGCAAACAAATGAAAAGACAATAATTGATTTATGTTCAGGTGGTGGCGGTTTTATCGAAAAAATTTTCGAAGATTTGTCGTTAAATTCAATTCAGAAAACATGTTTTATATTAACGGATAAATTTCCCAACTATGAAGCATATAAAATTATAAAAGCAAGGACAGGAGGTCAAATTGATTTTGCAAACCAATCTGTTGACGCAGCAAATGTCCCCGCTGATTTAAAAGGGTTCAGGGTAATGTTTTCAGCAATTCATCATTTCAAACCCAAGCAAGTAAAAAATATTTTACAAAATGCAATTGATAATAATGCGTCCATAGGAATATTTGACGGTTATGAAAAAAATATTTTGGCAATTCTTGGTGTTATTATATTTCATCCTATAGCAATGCTTGTATTCACTCCTTTCTTTAAGCCATTTAGTTTTTCAAGGTTATTCTTCACATATATAATTCCACTCATACCGCTTTACACCGTTTGGGATGGCTGCGTTTCCATTCTCAGAATGTATAGTTCACAAGACCTTTTGAAAATGGCGGAGAGCATTGGTGCCAACAATTATTTATGGAAGGCTGGGACATTGAAGAACAAATATGGAATTCACTCAACTTACCTTATTGGATATCCTAATAAAATATAAAATATTAACTAATATTAAACCTTATATCCAAAGATATCACAATAGATTGTTTAAAAAAACTAATAAGACTCTTGCAAAACTGATTTGACAATGTAGTTCAAAGCACGATAAATTATAAATACCGAGGCAACCCATTGGTTTTGAGTATTTTAAAAATTTTCGAAGGAAGAAGTGTGTAGTCAAATAGGTTTATTTACAGGTTTCTGCGCCATTATGCAGAGGTCTTTTAGTGTAACTGATGTAACTCTTATCCTTTATTATGTAACATTTTGGACTACTATTAAATGCAATTTTGCGGTGTAAAGAAAATGTATTCTTTATATAAAATAAAAAAAAATGGAAAATTACAATCAAGAAACAAACGATAAATTAAATCGTTTAATTGACATTGCCGAAGACGGCAAAAAAGGCTACGAAAATGCTTCTGAAGAAGTAAAAGACATTGCTTTAAAAAATTCTTTCTTGCTTTTTGCAAAAGAGCGGTCAAATTACGCATCACAATTGCGAGAAATCGTGAATCAATTACAAGGCGATGCAGAAGGTCATGGTGGAGACACCGCAGGCTCGTTGCACCGAGTTTGGATTGGGCTTAAAGCAGCTTTCACAAGCGGTGATGATGCTATCATAAATGCATGTATAACAGGTGAGGAGGCTGCCATTAAAGAGTACAAATTAGTTTTAAACGATCCGTTAGTTAATGAAAGTTGCAAGCCGCTAATTGGAGGACATCTAAATGGTATCGAACGAGCGTTGCTAACTATTAAATCACGGATTCAAAAAGAAGGAACTTCCGCTGTTTAATTACCTCTAAACAATTGACTGTTATAGGCGCAACGAATACAAACATTAACGGGTACTTAACTTAAGAGCTAGTTTTTTGAAAAACTGTTTTATTTTATTTTATTTCAATATTAAATATTAAACCATTTAAAGCCATTCTATTCTTTAGTTAAGCATCCGTTTTTTAACATCTAATTAAATCATTTTTTATAACAATTAAAGAAATTAATAAATGCCCAAAAATCAAAATAAGCCGCAAAATCAAAAGTACGATTTAAATCAACACAAACTTGCAAATTCTGAAAACCAAGAAAATTATAAAAGTGAAGAAATTGAATTGGTTGAGAAAGATGTAAGTGAAGAAAATGCAAAAGATGAAATTTTTAAAAATATTCACACAAAGCCTGCGGACGAGCAACAGTTTGAAAATAATACATTAGACTCCAATAACACAAAATAAAACAATATGCTCGTTTTATTAATGCACCCATTCAAATAACGTTAGAAATTATGACAACTAAAATTCCAAAAACAAAAGATGACCCTTGTTGGAAAGAATATCACCAAATAGGTACAAAAACTAAAGCCGGTAAAAAAGTTCCTAATTGTGTTCCAAAGGCTAAAAAAAAGAATTAGCAAAAAATGCCTAAAAATTGGGTTAGATGTTTATCCACCCTACTAATCTAATTAATATAAGAGAGGTGCATCAATATTTATTCGCATTAATCGCCCTTTTAGCTTAGTTTGTTATAAATATCAATCAAAAATCAAACTAGGCACACTGCTTAAGTTTTTAACGCACAATTAATATGTCTAACTCATCTCAAATCAAGTCTGAAGAAAAACCCAAAGAGGCTTTTGAAATAATGAGCGAACAAATCGAAGCTGGATTGAAAGAACATAAAAGGTCTGATTTGGGTTTGCTTCTGTCGTCTTTGTCGGCAGGATTGGAAGTAGGATTTAGCATTTTAACCATAGGAGTTATCTATACGCTTTTCAAAAATGAGTCAACCAATGGCCAATTAACTTTGATGATGGCATTGGTCTATCCAATAGGGTATATTTTTGTCATTATTGGCAGGTCCGAATTGTTTACAGAACATACGACACTGGCCACCCTGCCCGTAATGAACGGAGAAGCCACTTTGGGAAGTTTAGCAAAACTTTGGATTATTATTTACTTAGGTAATCTCACAGGGGGTTATATATTTGGCAGCATTGCACTGGTTTTTAATTCGGAAATGCATCTGATTGGAAAAGACTTTTTTTATTTTGTTTCGGAAAAAATGCTCAAATACAGCGTAAGCGCAACGCTAATCAGCGGCATTATGGCGGGTTGGTTAATGGGAATGCTATCATGGCTGCTTAGTGCCGCTCAGGATACATTTAGCAGGATAATTATGATATTTTTGGTTACTTTTGTTATAAGTATTGCCGGACTGCATCATTGCATAGTAGGTTCCATTGAGGTATTTATGGCTTTTTTCGCAGAAGCCAATCAGATAAGTTGGGGGCAGTTTCTCAAGTTTCAAGCATTAGCTACGCTGGGCAATATAATTGGAGGTGTGTTCTTGGTTGCTATTGTTAAGTTCGCTCATAGTAGGCGGCATTAGTTTTTGTTAAATTCTTACGGAGTATCAGGCGCGCGCAAAACGCTTTCAACTCTTTATCTTGACTATACGAAATGGTGTGGTTCTTTAAAGGCGAAATTGGGATTTGGGTAACATTTCAACCAATTTTAAATGGATTGGTATTTTGAAGCGTCTGATCTATAGAAAAATTGAGAATTAAAATAGAGTTAAAGTATTAATTAAAAAATAAATATGAATATGAATGATGTAACACTTACTCCAAATTGTGTAATACTTGAAGTACCGTTTAAATGCAAATTTGCAGTGTAAAGAAAATGTATTCTTTATATAAATAAAAAAAATGGAAAACAAAACCACCCCAACAAAAGACATTTTAGCAATTGCTGCAACAGATGCCAAAACACTAACAGCCGCTGTAAAAGCCGCTGGCTTAGTAGAAACTTTACAAAGCGAAGGACCGTTTACAGTTTTTGCGCCAACCGATGCCGCTTTTGCCGCAATTCAAACGGAGGTAGATAAATTATTGAAGCCGGAAAGCAAAGCAAAACTTTCTGAAGTTTTGAAGTACCACGTGGTAAGCGGAAAAACAATGGCATCTAATTTAAAAGATGGACAAGAGTTAACAACTGTAGAAGGCAGCAAATTGAAAGTTACTGTAAAGGACGGCACTGTAACAGTTGGCGGAGCACGAGTTACAGATTCTGACATTTCTGCATCAAACGGAGTAATTCATATAATCGACAAAGTACTATTACCAGCAAATTAATCCATTTAATTAATAAAATAAAACCTTGCCTAGGTAAGGTTTTATTTTTTAAAAAACTTGTCTAAAATTTAAAAAAACAATCATGAAATTAATCAAAAACGCTGTACTTTTTGTTGCGGCACTGTTATTATTCATTAACTTAATGGCTCAAAGTTCAAAAGATATTGTAGATGTTGCAGCAGGGTCTAAAGATCATTCTACACTTGTTGCGGCTATAAAAGCGGCAGATTTAGTAAATACTTTAAAAGCAAAAGGCCCTTACACAGTATTTGCCCCTACAAATGATGCTTTTGCCTTGCTCCCTTCTGGCACGCTTGATAATTTGTTGAAGCTTGAGAATAAATCGACACTTACTGGCATACTAACTTACCATGTAGTGGAGGGAAACCTGAACGCAAAAGCGGTTTTAGCTGCTATTAAAAAAGGTGCAGGCAAAGCAGTTTTAACAACAGTGGCAGGTGGAAAATTAACTGCAACAGTAGTAAAAGGAAAAGTTGTATTGACGGACGAAAAGGGCGGTCAAGCTACAGTTACCACTGCTGACCTCAAGGCATCTAATGGAGTAATTCATGTCATTGATAAGGTTTTATTACCAACAAATTGATTTATTTAATTAATAAAATAAAACTCTACTAATAGATCTTGATTTAGCTTAATGAAACTACACAATATGTCAGATTGGCCTAACGGGTATCATGAACACTGAAGTTTTCCAATCTTCTGGCAGTGACCAACGAAATGGTAGCCGAGCGTGTAACCGTTTATTATGTTTGTTTCATTAAGCAAATCTTTTTCATTAAAATTAATAATTTTTGAAATTTAAAGTTCTAGCTACTTTCAAAAAATTTGCAATTGCAAACCGTGTGTAAGTATTTATTATACAAAAAACTACATATCTAAACCATTTTACTTTTTTAAAAAAATAAACTAAATTTAATTAATAAGAAAAATAATCTTCACAAAATAATTTTCAATTTTATTGATCTAAAATAATTTAAAATGTACATTCAAACAATTAATCCCACGACAAATATAGTCATTAAATCTTTTGCCGAAATGACAGAAACGCAAGTCAATAAAGGTATGGAAAAAGCATCAAGCGATATTGAAAGCGGAAAAAGAGTTGCGGATCAAATTTTAATAGGGATGGCTTTTATTAATCACCCAACAATGACAGTGGCTGATTTGCCTTTTGGCTGCATCAAGCGTTCTAGTAATGGAATACAGCTTTCTACATTAAGTAAAGATGAATATGCAAACAAAAAACTTATCCAAGTTATCAAATTATCTAATCCTCTTTAAATAAGTATCTAAATAAAAAAAATAGAATGAAAACTGAATTGCAATTAAACAAAATGATTTTAGATGTAACCAGCAAAATCAGAGAAAGAAATCCTGAATTACTTAAATTCATGAACGAAATGCCCATAACTATTCCCTATCAAGAAAATCCAGAAATAGCAGTTAAAACTCTAACATCTTACTACGATTCACTTGCAGTATTATATGAAAAATACGATAACACCCGTGTCAAAAATTCGACATCAAATAAAGTTTAAAATTTAGATATAACTGAAATCTTACTCAAGAAATCAGATAATTCTTACCACAACTTTCCGACAGAAGTCACCCACTTGACTATTTCAAATAATGTTGTGGAAAAAGGAAAAATTACTGTAATTTCTATTAATATTTTCTTTCGATAAGTCAATCTGGTTAGGGCAACTAGATAGCTTAGCTTACACTCCTGTTTTTTGACAAGAATTCACTCAAACAAAATTCCCTACGGATTAACTAATTAGCACTTACAAATTTGAGTGTTGAAAAGTTTAGACGGCTTAAGGTAGGTTCAAAGACGGCCTGATGTTATCACCAATGCCGTTAGACAAACCGAAATGGACATGATTAAAGGCTTAATAAAATACTCGACTTTTCTTTTTCAATGAAAAAAAGTGTGATTTATGTAACAATTATATTAAATTATGTAACTATTTTGGTTCTCAGAGATGTAACATTGTGCGAATGACAAGGAAAGATATTTCAGAATTGGAAATTTCGTTATTGCTAGAAGCTATATACCAGAAATACGGCTATGATTTCAGGCAATATTCCAAAGCCCACATCCATCGCAGGATTAGGAATAGGTTAGCGCTGTCTGGACTAGAGGATGTTTCTCAAATTCAATCTAAAGTTATAAATGATGAAATATTTGCTTATGATCTTTTACAAGATTTATCAATCACTGTTACCGAAATGTTTCGTGACAAAGATTTTTATAAGTCGTTACGCGAAAATGTTCTTCCTGTTTTAAAAACATATCCTTTTATAAAAATATGGCATGCTGGCTGTGCAACAGGCGAAGAAGCCTATTCAATGGCCATTATTTTGCAAGAAGAAGGTTTGTATGATAGAACAACAATTTATGCTACCGATTTTAACCAGCAGGCTTTGAACTTAGCAAAAGAAGGGATATTTTCTACTACTTTATTAAAAGAATATACCGCCAATTATCAACTGTCGGGAGGAAAAGAATCTTTTTCAGATTATTACTCTTCTAGCTACGGTAATGTTATAATGAATCAATTTTTGAAAAAAAACATTGTATGGGCAAATCATAATTTGGTTTCAGACAGTGTATTTGCAGAAGTAAATTTAATATTATGCAGAAATGTGTTGATTTATTTTGATGTAAATTTACAAAATAAAGTTCAAAAACTTTTTTATGAAAGTCTTATTAATGGTGGCATTTTATGTTTGGGTTCAAAAGAAAGTTTACGCTTTACCGACTTTTTTGAAAGATATATTGAGTTGGATAAAAAACAACGCATATTTAAAAAGAAATATTTAAAATGAGATACGAAGCTATTGTAATTGGGGTTTCTTCTGGCGGAATGACCGCTTTAAAATTTATTTTCTCAGTTTTGCCTGCTGGCTTTAGCCTGCCAATTATCATTGTACAGCACATCAATGCACATTCCGATAATGAATGGATAAAACTGTTAAATAACAAAAGCAATCTTACTATTAAAGAAGCAGATGAAAAAGAAAAAATAGAAAATGGAAATGTTTATATCGCTCCAGCTAATTATCATTTGCTAATTGAATCAGATAAAACCTTTTCGCTAACAATTGATGAATATGTAAATTTTGCAAGACCGTCCGTTGATGTATTGTTTGAATCAGCAGCAGAAGCATACAAAGACAAATTGATTGGTATAGTGCTTACAGGTTCTAATAATGACGGTACAAAAGGTATAAAACGAATAAAAGAATTAGGAGGCATGGCAATTATTCAAGACCCAAAAACAGCGGAATCTTCTATAATGCCTGCATCGGCAATTGCTGCTATAGAACCGGACTATATTTTATCCTTGGAAAAAATAGTTCAATTACTCATAAAAATAACAAACCTAATTAAATAATTAAATAAATAAATAAATAAATATGACACTTGGCAAAAAAATATTAACTGGTTTTATAGCTTGTGCTGTAATACTTTCCGGAGTTGGAATTTTCTCTTATAAAAACAGCGAAAAATTTATCGCTTCCAATAATTTGGTAGATCAAACCAACAGGTTGTTGAGTGAATTCAGCCAAATTCTAACTGCCATCACTGATGCAGAGACAAGCAATCGTGGTTTTATAATCACAGGCGATGAAGCCCATTTGGAACTTTTTACAAATGCCGAAAAATCTATTGGTGAACATATTACTAAAGCAAAGGAGTTGACAAAAGACAATACCGTTCAGCAAAAGACCAAAGAACTTGAAAAAGAAATAAAAATACGTTTCACTCATTTAAATAGCAGTATTGCTCTGCGCAAAATAGTTCCTCCAGCTATCGGAATTGAAAAGTCGAGAGAATTTGTAGCCTCTGGAATTGGAAAAGAATCACAAGATAGAATACGAGAAATAATTGGTAGTATACAAAAACTAGGACTAATATTACTTGCCGAAAGAAAGCAAACTAGTGAGGAGAATGCTAAAAATTTTAATTTAGTTTTTGTTATTTTAATGGCCATCATCATTCTCGTTCTTATTATTGTTTTCAGTATAGTTACTTCAAATTTAAAAATACTTAAAAGATCCGAAGCAGAAACCACGAGCAAAAACTGGCTGCTTACAGGCAATACAGAACTGAACGAAAAATTAATTGGAGACAAAAGTTTAGAAGAACTGGCAAATAATACCATTAGTTTTTTATGTTCTTATTTAAAAGCTCAAATTGGTGCAGTTTATTTGTTTAATAAAAAAGAAAATGCACTGCTATTAAACGGACGATATGCCTTTTCTTCGGGAACAGATACCAAAGAAAAATTTATGTTGAATGAAGGATTGATTGGTCAGGCAGCGCAGGAACAAAAACAAATATCTGTAACAGATATAACAGCAGAAAATATTCGGATTACATCGTCTGTTCTAAATGAAAAACCAAAACAGTTACTCATTATGCCATTTTTGTTTGAAGGCAACACAATGGGTGTGATAGAAATTGGGCGGCTTACTGATTTTACCGAAACAGAAAAAGAATTCATCGATACTTCTTTGAATAGTATTGCTATTGCAGTAAACACGGCTTTTAATCAGGCAGCACTGAGAGAATTGTTAGAAAAGATTCAAGCGCAAAATGGCGAAATGGAAATATCAGCACTGGAAATAGAGCAGCAAATAAATTCCTTAAATCAAGCAGCCATTGTTTCTATCACCGATTCAAATGGCGATATCATTTATGCAAATGACAACTTCTGTAAAATTTCACAATACTCAAGAGAGGAATTGATAGGAAATAATCACAGAATGTTAAAATCAGGAAAGCAACCTGATGGATTATTTATTGGTATGTGGAAAGCAATTAGTGGCGGCAGAACATGGAAAGGAGAAATAGTAAATAAAGCTAAGGACGGAACATTTTATTGGGTGGATACCACAATTACTCCATTTAAAGGAGTAGATGGTAAAATTGAAAAGTATGTTGCCATCCGATTTGATATTACTACTACAAAAAACCAAATGGAGGAGCTTGTCTTTCAAAATGATGAGAAGGCAAAACGTGCAGCCGAATTAGAATTAATAAACATAGAACTGGCTCAACAAGGTGAAGAGCTGCAAACACAGCAGGAAGAGCTGAAACAAATGAATGAAGAACTGGAGGAACAGGCACAAAACCTGAAACAACAGCAAGAAGAATTGCAAATGACCAATGAGGAATTAGAAGAACAAACACAATCATTGGAGGCGAAAAATATGGAAGTGGAGGCTTCAAAAAAAGACATTGAGCAGAAAACAAAACAGCTTGAAATAAGCAGCCGCTTCAAATCGGAGTTTCTTGCTAATATGTCGCATGAATTGCGAACACCGCTTAATAGTTTGTTAATCCTGTCAAAAGATTTATCTGAAAACAGAAATAAAAATCTAGAACCTATTCAGATAGAGAGTGCCGAAATTATTTACAAAAGCGGTTGCGATTTATTGGTATTAATTAATGAAGTGCTTGATCTTTCTAAAATTGAAGCAGGGAAAATGTCCTTAACTATTGAATCCGTTTCACTGAAAAATTTTGCAAACGAACTCATCCGAGATTTTAAACATCATGCGGAACAAAAAGGATTGAAGTTAGATGCAAAATTGGAGAAAGAATTACCTGAATTTATCCGTACAGATTCACAACGATTGAATCAAATATTGAAAAACCTCTTATCAAACGCCATAAAATTTACGGATAAAGGAAGTGTAAGCATTGCTGTTGAAAGAGACACAGAAAGTACCATTATTATTTCAATTACCGATACAGGCATTGGAATTGTTGAAGATAAACAACAAGCTGTATTTGAAGCTTTTCAACAAGCCGAAGGAGGAACATCTAGAAAATATGGCGGCACAGGTTTAGGCCTTTCTATTTCGCGTGAGCTTGCAAAATTATTGGGCGGTGAAATCAAACTGAGTAGTAAGTTGAATGAAGGCTCAACTTTTTCTCTTATTGTTCCATTAGAAATAGTTCAAGAACAAGAAATTGTAAGCACAAGCGTAATTGAAAACTATCTGGAAAACAAATCCATTTTATTTAAACCAAGCGTATCAAATGAAACCAAATATCTAAATTATCCCAACGTAAAAGATGACAGAGACACAATAAAAAGTGATGATAAAACAGTGCTGATTATTGAAGATGATTTGAAATTTGCTGCAATAATTTTAAAGCAAGCCAACAAAAAAGGATTCAAATGCTTATCGGCAGCAACAGGAGAAGATGGTTTAGCACTTGCATTAAAATACTATCCACAAGCCATTATTCTCGATATGATTTTGCCGGGCATTGCCGGACACGCTGTTTTGCTAGCATTAAAAGCGAATCCTACTTTAAGACACATCCCTGTTCATATTATTTCGGCTAAAGAACGTTCGTTGGAACCAATAAGAGAAGGAGCAGTTGAATATTTGATGAAACCAGTTGCTAAAGAAGATTTGGAAGAAGCTTTTAATAGGATTGAAAATTTTGTCAACAGAAAAATGAAAAATCTCCTCATAATAGAGGACAATGAAAATGCGAGAAAGGCAATGCGCATACTTATTGGAAATGGGGATGTAAAATGTTTTGAGGCGGCAACAGGCAGCGAGGCATTGGCTCTGTATCAGCTGAATCAAATTGATTGTATTATATTGGACATTGGTTTGCCCGACATGAGTGGGTTTGAGCTTATTCATAAATTGGAAAAAACCGTGCCTGCTGGCGGTCAGGGAACAGACCATAATCTTCCGCCTATCATTGTTTACACTGGCAAGGAACTTACGAAAGAAGAAAACAATGAGCTTGAAAAATATGCGGAGAGCATTATAATAAAGGGCGTAAAGTCGGAAGAACGATTGTTGGACGAAACAGCTCTTTTTCTTCACCGAACAATAAGTAATTTGCCCAAATCAAAACAAGTAATTATAAATAATTTGTATGATAAAGAAGCTGTATTTCATTCCAAAAAAATTTTATTGGTAGATGATGATATGCGAAATTTATTTGCATTATCAAAAATATTAAAAGAACGAGGCATGGAAATAATAAAGGCAGAAAATGGAAAAAACGCTTTAGAAATGCTGGAGTTGCATCCCGAAATTGATTTGGTTTTAATGGATATTATGATGCCTGAAATGGATGGTTACGAAGCAATGAAGCAAATTAGAGCATTAGGAAAATTCAAAAATTTACCCGTAATTGCGCTCACTGCAAAAGCCATGAAAGACGATAAACAAAAATGTATAGATGCAGGAGCCAACGACTACATTACTAAGCCTATTGATGTTGAACGCTTGCTATCATTGATGCGTGTGTGGTTGAGTAAGTAATAAGGCTTAACATGTTTATAAACCAGAACCGTAATAATTAATGAGTATAAATTTAATAAAAAATGAAAGTAAATAGTCTTATTAAAATTTTATTGGTAGATGATTTACCTGAAAATCTGTTTGCCTTAGAATTAATTCTTGCTGACAAAAATTATTCTTTTGTAAGAGCAAATTCCGGCAATGAGGCATTAAAAATTCTGCTGCATGAGCAAGATTTCGCTATTATTTTAATGGATGTGCAAATGCCAGAGATGGATGGATTTGAAACGGTAGAATTAATTCGTGAAATTGAAACGCTTAATCATGTGCCAATTATTTTTTTAACTGCCAGCATGGATAATGCCAAACATGTTTTTAAGGGTTATCAAGCTGGTGCAGTTGATTATATGATTAAACCACTTGTTCCAGAAATATTAACCGCTAAGGTGGCGGTATTTGTAGAACTTTATCAAAAAACACATCAATTATTAGTTCAAAATGAAGAGAAAGAAAAACGTGCGGACGAATTAGTAATTGCCAACAAAGAACTTTTATTTCAAGATCAAGAGAAAGGAAAACGCGCTGATGAATTAGCGATTGCCAACAAAGAGCTTGTATTTCAAGACCAAGAGAAAGAAAAACGTGCAGACGAATTAATTATTGCTAACAAAGAACTTGTATTTCAAAATGTAGAGAAGGAAAAACGTGCAGATGAATTGGTGATTGCCAACAAAGAACTTATATTTCAAAACGAAGAAAAGGAAAAACGGGCAGCTGAATTAATCATTACCAATAAAGAATTGGAATCATTCAACTATATATCCAGCCACGATTTACAAGAGCCATTACGAAAAATTCAAATCTTCTCTACCCGTCTTATTGCTGATGAATCTAGAAACCTATCTGATAAAGGCAAAGAATATGTGCTAAGAATTGAAGGTGCAGCCAAGCGAATGAGAACACTCATTGATGATTTACTAGCATATTCTCGCACAACTTCATCTGAACGAAAATTTAAAACTACCAGTCTCGCGCCAATAATAGAAGCAGTAAAAAATGATTTCGAGGAAATTATAACTGCAAAACAGGCAACCATTGAAGTAGGCGAAATGTGTGATGCCCAAATTATTCCCTTTCAGTTTCACCAACTCATACATAATCTAATTGGCAACGCACTCAAATTTTCAAATCCTGATAGACCACCGCACATAACAATAAACAGTAGAAATATCAAAGGAAGCAAAGTAAAAAACAAAAAACTTTTATCCGAAAAAGAATATTGTCACATTACTGTTACAGACAATGGTATTGGCTTCGCACCACAATACAAAGACCAAATTTTTGAGATATTTAAACGCCTCCACGACAAAGAAAAAATATCAGGTACAGGAATAGGGCTTACCATAGTTAAAAAAATTGTTGAGAATCACAAAGGAGTAATTATAGCAACAGGAGAATCAAATAAAGGTGCATCATTTGATATTTATATTCCATCAAATTGACAAAGTGAATATGAATCACTATAAATAAAGTTTGCAAACCCCAAAAAGTGGTTCTTTCTGGCGAGAACAGCCCATGCCCGTAACATATAGCTTAAACGCATTTCGGCTTTGCGAATTGTGATTGAAACCTTTCAATTCGTGGCTGCTTTGCGTTATTGAAGTAAGCTTTGGTAGCATTTGAGCCATTATAATTTGTATTTGGGGATTGAATTAAAAACGGGTGTCGTTTTTGTTGTTTTTTAAGTTCTTTTTTTAACTTATTTCTATTTTTTATTTATGCATACCCGCACTTTTGGGATTTCTATTGGATCAAGAACGCTTAATTTGTTGATTTATAGGCATAGATATTCCGTCTCGTTATTTTCATCGAATTTTTTCATTGGTTTTTAAAATTTTGTTTAAATTTTTTTTAACTTTTCGGCTACATTTATGGGTGGCGCATTGACCTCAAAAACAAACAATGTAATCATTAGTCCTGTTTTACAATGCAAACTTTCATCGGAGTCGAGTCCCATTCTTTTTTCTTAAAGGCCAACTATTGAGAGCTTTTTTATTCTTAATAAAGCTGTTTTAAACCTTCCAGAAAATCGCTGGCTTCTCTAATGTTTTTAATCAATTTGACAGTCAAAATAATGGTTTTGCTGCTTTGTTTCATGTCAAACTTGTGTGGTTGTGTGGCCACAAATTGCAATATTTTCATAAATGCAGAACTATCGTAGAGAGCGGCTTTCTCATTGCTAGGGAAGTAGATTTTCATGTTTTGTTTTTCTAAAACGATTTTTTCAAACCCCATGGATTTGCCCAACCATTTTACCCTTATGGAAGCCAACAGAACACCTACTTCTTTCGGGAATCGACCAAACCTATCAATCAGTTTTTCGGCAAATTGGTCGAGGGTTTCTTCGTTTTCTACCTTACTAAGTTCTGTGTATAGGCTGAGTCTTTCGGCCATGTTTCTGATATATGAATCTGGAATTAGCATATCAAAATCGGTGTCCACTTGACAATCTCGACTGCCAACACTTTTGGCTTGGTCTTTAAATAGGTCGCTAAATTCATCGTGTTTTAGTTCGTAAATGGCTTCGTCCAATATTTTATGATAGGTATCGAAACCAATGTCGTTGATAAATCCACTCTGTTCGCCCCCAAGCAAATTACCCGCTCCCCTAATGTCTAGGTCTCTCATGGCCACATGAAACCCACCGCCCAAATCGCTATACTCTTCAATCGTGCTCAGCCTTTTTTTAGCATCAGAGGTCAGCGTGTTCAGGGCAGGCGACAACAAATAGCAATAGGCTTTTTTGTTGCTTCGGCCAACTCTGCCTCGCATTTGGTGCAAATCGCTAAGCCCAAACATGTGGGCTTGGTTGATAATAATAGTGTTGCAGTTTGGAATGTCCAAGCCGGCTTCAATAATGGTGGTGGCTATCAAAACATCGTCATCGCCTTCCATAAATCTGAGCATAACATCTTCCAGTTTACTGCCCTCCATTTGCCCGTGGGCAATGGCAACCCTTACGCCTGGCACAAGCTGTTCTATCATGTTTTGGTATTCAAAAATATCTTTCACACGGTTGTGCACAAAAAATACCTGCCCGCCACGGCTAATTTCATATTTAATGGCTTTTTGAATAATGTCTTTGTTAAAAGTGTGTAATTCTGTTTTGATGGGGAAACGGTTTGGCGGAGGGGTATTTATAACCGACAAATCTCTAGCACCCATTAAGGAAAAATGCAGGGTTCTAGGAATTGGTGTGGCGGTTAGCGTTAGCGTGTCCACATTCGCCCTTAATTCTTTTAACTTATCTTTTACTCCCACCCCAAATTTTTGTTCTTCGTCTATAATCAAAAGCCCCAAATCTTTAAATTTAATGTCTTTGCCCACAATTCTGTGGGTGCCAATTAGGATATCTACTTGGCCTTCTGCCACTCTTTTTAAGGTTTTTTTTTGTTCGCTAGCGCTCTTAAAACGGTTGATATAATCCACCGTAACAGGCATGCCTTTTAGTCTTTCTTTAAAAGTGCGATAATGCTGCTGGGCCAAAATAGTTGTGGGCACCAAAATGGCTACCTGTTTGCTGTCGGCAACAGATTTGAAGGCCGAACGAATGGCCACCTCCGTTTTTCCAAACCCCACATCGCCACAAAGCAAGCGGTCCATGGGTTTGGGTTTTTCCATGTCTTTTTTTATCTCATCGGTTGCCTTTGCTTGGTCGGGCGTATCTTCATAAAGAAAAGATGCCTCCAATTCCACTTGCAAATAGCCATCTTCCGAAAAAGCAAAACCTGGCTGCGCGCGCCTTTTGGCATATAGCGTAATCAGTTCTCGGGCAATGTCTTTTACCTTCTTTTTGGTGCTAGCTTTTTGTTTTTCCCAAGTGCCGCTGCCCAATTTGTGAAGGGTAGGCTGGGTGCCATCTTTGCCCGTAAATTTAGAGATTTTGTGTAGCGAGTTTACATTTATAAACAACAAATCGCCATCGCGATAGCTAATCTTAACAGCCTCTTGTAACACCCCGTTCATTTGGGTTTTTTGCAGCCCCATAAATTTCCCAACACCGTGGTCTATGTGCGTTACATAATCGCCCACTTGCAACTCGCTGAGTTCTTTTAGCGTCATTGCCGTGCTTTTAGAATAGCCTCTTTTTTGGGTTTTAAAACGGTAGTATCGCTCAAAGAGTTGATGTTCTGTGTAGCAAGCCAGCTTCAGGTCGGCATCCAAAAAGCCCTCGGTAAGCCCATGATAGATGGGCACAATGTTAATCTGCTTTTGGCGGTCTTCAATAATGGTTTGTAAGCGCTCAATTTGTTTGCCCGTGTCGCTAAACACAAGGTTTTTTATATTGTTTAGCTCATTACTTTGCAAATGGCTCAACAGCATTTCAATGTTCTTTTGAAACAAAGGCTGAGGCGTAGTGTTAAATTTAATAGTGTGTTTGGTTCTAAAACTATTCATCGATCCAACCTCAATCAGAGTATTAATCTCCTGAATATTGGTTTTAATTTCCATGGGGGTCAAAAGGTAGTTTTGAGGTTTGTGGTTTTCTGCTAAAAGAGATTCCCATTGTTTTTTTAAGTATTGATATTGGTCTTCAAAATGTTTGAGCACACAAATAGTGTTTTCATCAAAATATTTAAAAATCGAAATTTTTTCGCCCGCAATCATGCTGCTTTGAATATTAGGCACAATGGTAAGAAAAGCAATTTTAGCAATAGAAAGTTGGGTTTCTATATCAAAAGTGCGAATGCTTTCAATCTCGTTGCCGTCCAGCTCAATGCGGTATGGCTTGTCGTTGCTAAAACTATAAATGTCAATGATGCCACCTCTTATAGCATACTGCCCTGGCTGAAAAACAAAGTCTTCTCTTTCAAATTCATTTTCATCTAAATAATCGGAAAGAAACTCAAGATCAATTTGAGAGCCAATTTCAATCTCAAATGAATTGTTTTTCAACTGCTCGCTGCCAATCACCTTTTCGGCAATACTTTCGGGCGTAGCCACCACAATATATGGATGTTTGGCGTGTTGCAGTTTAGAAATAACCTCCGCTCTTACTTGAATATTGTCATTGTTTATTTCTTCAAAATCAAACGGTTTCTTAAAACTATCTGGCAAAAAAAGCACTTCCTTTTCAGATATTAAATGCTCTAAATCGCTTCTCAAAAACTCCGCCTCTTCCGTTTCGGGCACCAAAATAAGGAGATTTTGTTCTGTTTTATGAAAAATGGCAGCCAAAGCCACTGCCAGCGAAGAGCCTGTCAATCCCTCAAATTTAGAAATAAGAAGTTTGTTGTTTTTTCGCAAATCCAAAAACTCAATAATCTGTGTGTGTTCTCCAAATGCCTCTACAAGTTCCCTAACCTTCATTTTTTTTGCCCCGCAAATATAACTATTTCAGCGCATTTTTATGGGCAAATTATCGTTTAGTTTTCATTCTTGTTTTAATGAATTGGGATATTAAACCCAAATTATGCATTAGAAACGAACTAAGTGAGTGAACTAAAGTATTATACCGCATCGCACTATGTAATTGTCCAAAAAACTGGACTAAATATATCGAAGTGCGGCATTGTAAGTTGGGTTTAACCCCGGTTTTAGTATTTGTAATCAGCCAAATTTATTGGGATGATTTACAAATACTAATGCAATTGCGCATTTCTAATGCGTAGTTTGCGTTAAAAAAAACAAAACGCTCTTGTTTAAAAACATATAATACAATACCTTTGCACCCGTTAAAAAAACAACCCCAATGACCACAAACAGATCTTTCACAATGATTAAACCCGATGCTGTTAGCAACGGAAACACAGGAAAAATTATCAACGACATTATCGAAGGCGGTTTTAAAATTAAAGCAATGAAATATTTGCATTTATCCCAAGCCCAAGCCGAAGCTTTCTATGGCGTGCACAGCGAGCGTCCTTTCTTTAAAGACTTGGTTAGCTTTATGGTTAGCGGTCCAATTGTAGCTATGATACTAGAAAAAGAAAATGCAATCGAAGATTTTAGAGCCTTAATAGGCGCAACAAATCCAGAGCAAGCAGCAGAAGGAACCATCAGAAAAAAATATGCTAAAAGCATAGATGCCAATGCTATTCATGGCAGCGACAGCAATGAAAATGCTGATATCGAATCAAATTTCTTCTTTTCTAGCTTCGAAAGATTTTAAGAAAAGAATATTCCACAAAAAAAGCCTTTCTCAAAAGAGTAAAGGCTTTTTTTATGCCCTTTTATTTTTCTATCACTTGCATAAAAAATCGAAACCCCAGCGTTGCGCTTAGTCCATTATAGGTTTCTTCGTTTTCAATTTGAATAAAATGCATGAATGAATTGAAACTACCGCCCTTGCTAATGCCTTTTTTGTCCAATATTTCTGCCACATTACCCGAAGTGTTTTTTAATCCAAATTCATTTGGGAAAAATTGGTCAACAGGGTTTGTTAGCGCATATCCATCGTCAATCTTGCTAATGCTTAAATTATTATTAGGGTATTTATATTGGGTTTGATAGTGCTTTAAGGCATAGTTTGAATCACTAAAATCAATTGGTATATTTGGTGTGTCATCAAAATAAACTTCCCTTAATGGCCAGAAATTTGCCAAATACGCGCCTTTCGAGTTTCTAAAATAATAACCATCCCACGGAAACGGAGTATAAGTTTTACCGCCTCTAGCCGCCAGTTCCCATTCTGCTTTGCTAGGCAATTTGAACAATGCTTTTTTAAAGGGTCGGTCTTTAGAATTATTGTATTTCTCTGTCAACCATTGGCAAAAAAGAACCGCACTTTCATAACTTATATTAACCACCGGAAACTTGTCGAACATGGGGTGCTAGCCATATTGGTTTTGATATGGATATTGTGAAAATCTGCCCCAAGCATCATTTTGAGGGGAACAATTTGTGCATTTTGTTTCATTCAAAAATGTATTGTAAAGCAAGTTGCTTGTTTCAAAAACAGAAGCATACAAACTGTCTTTTACAAAAGCCAATTGTTTGCCAATTGTTTTTGCATTTATGTTTAATGCTGCGGTTTGTAGGTTTTTTTTGTAAGAAATAATTTCAATCACCGCACGAAACCCGATTTTTGCACTTGTGTAACCTTCCTCCAAAATTTCATTTGGATAATCAATCCTTGCTCTAAAAGGCAAGTCTTTCCAGCTGCCGCCCATCGCCTTTCTTTCTTGCACCCATTCCGCTGCGTTGCCGCAAATATTATAAAGTCCAATGGTGTTGGGCCAATAAGCATCAACAGGGGCGGAAATTGAGCCAATATCGTAATGATACTTGTCTTGAAAAGTTTCATTAAGCAGAGTATTCAATAAAGATGTATTTTCATCCCTTTTTTTGCCTCCTTGCATTTTAAGGGTATTGCCGGCCCAAGGCCAAATGGCATCATCCCCCAATTTGCCTTGGGCCGCCTTTTTCCATTCTGCTTCGTTTGGCAAACGAACAATAAATTCTGCTATATTTAGCTTTTTAAAATCCTCTGATTCTATAATCTGCTGTGTTTTCCACTCACACCAAGCTTCTGCATTTTTCATGCTAATGCCCACCAAAGGGTATTTCCCATAAGCAGAATGTCTAAAATAATAATTTACATAAGGCTCCAAATAGTTGTTTTTATTTAACCAAACAGAAGTGTCGGGCAAAAGCGAGCAATAGGCATTCAATCCTTTGTTTTTTAAAGTCCAATTAAGAAAAGTAATACCGAATATGCTTTCAATATAGTCCAATCACCGCTGCGCTTGATTGTCCTATTTTCAAGCTATATCGGCATTTACTATTCTAAAATTCTAAAATAGTTTGGACTATTTTAAAATTAGAATTGGTATAAGAAATTCAGCATTACTGTTTCCGTTTCAGAAACAAAAAGAAAATCAGCTTTTAAAGGGTGGTAATTTAGCGTTTTAGAAAAATATTTGATGGTTTTCGCATTTGGCACTTGTGCGTTTAGCTTGGAGAAAAGCAGTAAAACAAAAGCGCTTAGGTAGATTTTGTATTTCATAATATTAGAAAACGAAAATAACACAATATTAGTATGTTTGATAAAAAACAATTTAGTAATACACTATTAACCAATAACCAATCCCCCAATAACCATTACACAATTAAGCATTAAAACACTAACCAACCCCCATTTTTAAAATAATTAGCACAAATGTTTTTTTATATTAAAAAATAACTTACTTTTGCAGTCCAAAAATTTTTAAACATAGTCATGGATTTCATTAAACTCGTTGAACAAGAATATATAAAAACAGATTTACCTACATTCAAAGCAGGTGACAAAGTAACTGTTCATTATAAAATTAGAGAGGGTGCAAAAGAAAGAATTCAGTTGTATCAAGGAGATGTTATCCAAAGAAGAAATTCTGGTTTAAACGCTACTTTTACAGTTAGAAAAATTTCTAATGGTGTTGGTGTTGAAAGGATTTTCCCTTTACACTCTGCTAATATTGCTAAAATAGAAGTAAATAAAGTTGGTAAAGTTAGAAGAGCTAGAATATTCTACCTAAGAGAATTGAAAGGTAAAGCAGCTAGAATTGCTGAAAAACGATAGTTTTAATACTATTAAATACATATTTAAAAGGCTGTTTGAAAAAACGGCCTTTTTTATTACATATTTTTTAAATTTTAATAATTCTCTTTTTGAAAATGGGCCATTGGGGTAAACGCATCAAGAAAACACTGACAATTGGCAAAAACTATGCCAGAAATAATTTTAAAATAAATTTTTTTATATGAAAACTTTTCTTTTGGTTTGCAAAACAATAACCCTAAAAATAGTTTAAAATAACATGAAAAAATTAATTGCAAAACAGCAACAAGTGGTAAAATTGCACCCCCCCCCCATCTATCGTAAAAAGCCGATTGAAAAATGCGTTTAAAATTCTAACATTAACAAGTGTTTCAATGGTTTTTAATCAAATGAATGCACAAGCCCCGACAACAGGATCTTGGAATTTGAATTCTAATCTTGCACAAACTACTACTTCTTTTGCTGTTGGAATAGGCACAACGAGTCCTAATGCTAGAGTTAATATAGTTAATCCAGTATTTTCTGATGGTGAAGGCTGTTTTTATTCTCATAATCCATTTCATATTCAATTTAGTGGATTTAGTACAATGATGCTCCTTGACCAATTTGGAAAGTTAGGCTTGAAAACTAATAATCCTAATAGTTATTTCCACTTAAATGTAAATTCGCTTTCACATAACATGTTTGAACTAACCAAACAAAACTGTGCCGCCACTAGCAGACTTTATTTCGACTCAAGATTCTTTTCAACTTCGCACCTAAATTTAAATCCGATTATTCGGCAAAATGATGCTGGTATAATTTTCTCCGACCAAAATACATCAAACAATTCTAATGCTGGTTTTGTCATTGCACCCAATTCATCAACTAGGTCTGGTATAAGAATATCGTCAAATGGAGATTTAGAAATTTGTAATGGCAGTTTTTCAATTATAAATGTTAGCACCAATCAATTTAAAATAAACAATTCAGATTTTTTAATTGCACGTCAAATTGATGTTCATCTAAACCCAATACCAGATTATGTTTTTTATGCTGCATTTAACAAAGACAGTGCTGACCTTTATAGCAGGACTGGAAAATATAAAAAACTTTCTCTTTATGAAATAGATGAATTTGTAAAAAAGCACCATCATCTGCCGGGTATAAAGAGTGCTTCGCAATATAACTCAATCGGCACTTTAAATCTTGGAGAACTAAATGTAAAGCTATTGGAAAAAGTTGAAGAGCTGACTTTACATACCATTTCTCAACAAAAAGAGATTGATCATTTAAAAGAAAGATTAGAAAAAATCGAATCTAAATCAGTAGCTTTTAATCAACCACCCTTTAATAGCCAAGCTACAAATGGAATACTGATTGCAACACTTGCATTTGTTGCAATAGTGATTGGCAGAGGGCAATTTTCTAAACTAATTAAAAAGTAAAAGCCATGAAAAATTTATTTATTGTTTTTGGGTTGATTGGGCTTTTGGGAGTTCAATCTTGTGAGAAAGGCAAAAGTCCTTTAATAATTCCAACACCTCATCCATTGTTCCAAAAATATTTTAAACACAATCCTGGCACCACTTGGGTTTACAATATTGAAGGCACCAATGACACAACCGTTGATATTGCTATTGATCCTCAAGGCAGTCCGTACGTTATTACACTAATTATATCTCAGGAAGAGTCGTTGAAGTTTAGTTTTGAAAGTGATTTTGCCAATTTGATATGCTTTTATGTGGAAGGATTGACTAGTGGCCATTGTTGTAAAATAGCTAATGATACATTCTTAAATAGGCCAAAGATTTACAATAGTAATTCTGATACTTCTGGAATTCTTGATTCTGTTATAGTAAATGGAATTAAATATTATAATGTTTTAAAAAGTATAGATTCTGGTGTTCCTCGTTTCAAAGAATTATGGTTTGCTCCTAATGTAGGAATTATAAAAAGAATATCTAGTAACAACAAAGTATTTACTCTTAAAACGTTTAAACCCAAAAAATAATGTTATGAAAAATATTAATTTATTATCTTGCTTTTTTATTTGCATAAATTTATTTGCACAAAATCCAAATAATGAAATACCTTATAGTATAATTCATGCTTTACCATTACCAGAAGTAACCATTTTGCCTGCTATTAGTAACACTCACTTTGATACTTTGAAATATTGTTTTGAAGAAGATAGTGTTAACCATGAAGAGCCACATTCTGTAGGGCAGAATTTGTTTAAAACTATAGACCAAATAGGTGAAATTGAAACCCATCTAACTACAAAAGTTTGGCGTGTTTTATTAAATTCTAATTCAGCATTTGCAGTGCGTTTGTATTTGGAAAAAGTACACCTTAGACCAATGGAAAAACTGTTTTTTTACACATTAGATTTAAATAATAATCCAGTTGGCATTGATGGCGCTTTTACAGATTATCACAACACGATTGATAGTTATATGGTTTCGCCCAGTTACAATGGCACAAAAATTATTATGGAATATAATGGTCCTACCTTTCTAGAATTGCCAACTTTTAAATTGTCCTTTTTATCGCATGGATTTAGAAAGCAATCAGGAGGAGTAAATAATAAAACATTGGAATGTCACAATGATGTGAATTGTACCCCAGAAAATCCTTGGTGTAATGAGATAAGATCTGTATGTAAAATAACAGTTTCTAGAAATATTCCTGTCTATAAAAATCGTGTTACTGGGGAACTCTTATACACTAGGGTTTTTTCTTGGACTGGCTCAGGAGCACTATTGAATAATAGCATTAACAACTTTAAACCATTGATACTAACAGCAAGACATGTAATTAGATGCCCCACTATTTATGTAGAAAAACCTAATGAACAAGATGGTTTAGATGGTTTGTCGTATGGTTATGTAGAATTTGAAAAGGCTATATTTGAATTTAATTTTCAACATAGGTTGTGTGATAATGGTTATGATTCAAGTTCTCTTCAATGTGGCTCATTAAAAGATATATCGGTTAATTTTAGAGAAAAAGGTTGTAAATTAATTGAAGATGAAAGTGGTGTTTTTGGGTGCGAATTGGCTTTGTTAGAAATGACAAATAAGCCTCCTCTTCAATTCAATGTCTATTATGCAGGCTGGGACAGACACAAAATTTCTGATATTGAAGGTGATGATGTAACAGGTATACATCATCCTAATTCGGATTTAAAAAAAATCAGTCATGGAGAAATTGATAGAAATCTATTGGGATTAAGTGCAAAAGTTGCAGTTGATTGGACAAATGGAGTAACACAAACTGGTTCTTCTGGATCTCCTTTATTTAGAAACGATACCAGACGAGTCATTGGTGCATTGTCTTGGGGTTTTAATGATAATTGCAATGATCTTGGTCAGCGAGATAGGTATGGAAAGTTGCGTGCATTTTGGGGTAAAGTAAAAGATGATCTTTCACCAGACAATCATGATAGGAATTGGTTTGTAGGAAATGATCCTCTTGGATCTTGTCAAAACAATATAGAATTAAACTCTCGTTTTCTACCTTCCTCAATCTATCGTCTTGCAAAACCAGATATTTTAATACAAGCAGCAGAATCTATTACAATAGCGAATAAAGATATAACGGATATTATTAATTTGTGTATAAATGGTCAATCTTTTAACTCAAATTATATCTTTACGGCAAATAATATTATTTCAATTAAAGGTAATAAAGGCTTTAGCATTCAAAGCGGGGCAACTGTATCAATGCGCATTCAACCGTGTGGATTGTTCGGGAATTGCGAACAAAATTACTATTCAACACCACCACCTGAAAATAATTTTGATTCAAATACCAATACGACAAATTTGAAATCAAGTATAAAATCAAATGAAAATGTAACTATATACCCAAATCCATCAAACGGTTCAATTGAAATAAATATCAATTCAAATTATCCGATTAATGAATTTGAAATTTTCAATTCGATTGGACAATCAATTTATTCATATAAAAATAGAGGAAATTTTGAGAATACTATTCAATTTCAAATTAAGGATTATACAAATGGAATTTATTTTATTAAAATTAAATATGAAAATGAAGGTTTCATTCACAAAAAAATTGTTATAAATTAGATAATTTAATTATCTCTAATTTCTTTTTTTTTGGTTGGTTTTGAAAACTAATCTAATTCTTTGATAAATAAAATAATTGATTTGAAGTTTTGCCTAAATTTAACTTTTCTAGAGTTCTAAACTTTGGAAAAGTTTTATAAAACGATAAAATTCGGCTTCATATACTCTCACTAATAACCCAAGCTTCGCTCCAGGCCGCTTGAAAATTAAAGCCACCCGTAAGTGCATCAATATCCAAAACCTCGCCAGCAAAATATAAATCCTCTATGGTTTTTGATGACATGGTTTTAAAATCCACTGTTTTTAAATTTACACCACCACTCGTAACAAACTCATCTTTAAAAGTGCTTTTGCCTTTCACTTCAAGCTGAAAAGAGGTCAAGTTTTTGGCCAGCAATTGCATTTCGCTATTGGAAACATCCGACCAGTTTTTTGAAGTTTCTAAGCTAAGTTCACAAATGTTTTGCCAAAATCTATTGCTCAATCCAAACTGTGGATTGGTTAAAGTGCTTTTTTTAGAATGAAGGGTTTTATGTTTTTTCAAGCTTTCAAAAACCATTTCATATTCCAATCCAACAGCATTTAATGTTATATTGAATTTATAAGCTAAATTGCTCAAAAGTCTTGCGCCAATAGATGAAAGTTTTAAAATGCCTGGTCCACTAAGTCCCCAATGGGTGATTAAAACTGGGCCTTTTTGTGTAAAGCTTTTAAGTTGATTTTTACTGATTTTATCTTTTAAATCCAATGAGACAATTGCATCTGGCAGCGAAATGCCCATTAAGTCTTTGATTAAAGGATGTTTGATATTGAATGTAAACAATGAAGGCACGGGAGGAATAATATCTATACCATTTTCTTTTAAAAGATGCCATATTTGATTGCTACTACCAGAACACATTACAAGGTTTTTGCATTCCCAAATATTGCTATTGACAGTTAGCGTAAATCCCCACTGGGTTCTTGTAAACGATTCAAAAGCATGTTGCGTGTATATTTCAATGCCAAGTTTGCTACAAGCATTTAAAAAACAGTTAACAATGGTTTCGGAGGTGTTGGAGATTGGAAACATTCTGCCATCGCTTTCAGTTTTCAGTTCAATGCCTTCTTTTTTAAACCATTCGATGGTATTCGTTGGATTAAATCTTTCAAAAACAGACAACAACTCTTTGCTTCCTCTTGGGTAATACGAAACCAAAGTTTGATTGTCGAAACAAGCGTGGGTTACATTGCACCTGCCTCCGCCACTAATTTGCACTTTGCCGAGCAGTGTTTTCGATTTCTCGAAAATGGCTATTTTAAGATGGGGTTGTTTCCTTTTTAAATTAATAGCCGTAAAAAATCCGGCTGCACCACCGCCAATAATAGCAATGTCTATTTTCATCTAAAAAAAAGGACTAAAGTGCGCTAATTTCTATATGGAAACTTTCCATAATCAAATTGGCAAGCAATTCTTTACTAGCTTTTTCAGCTTCTGCATTGGCTTGCTCTTTGCTAGCAGCTTCTGTTATATAGGTAATACATTTGCCAACTCTAACCTCTTTGATATTTGATAATCCGATATTGTTTAAACCATTTGTTACTGCTTTTCCTTGTGGGTCTAACAACTCTTTCCTTGGCATTACTTCTATTTTAACTAAAAACTGCATAATTTATTTTTTTGCAAAATTAAGAAAAACTGAAGACAAAACATACACAACATAAATAATTGGCAAAGCAAGCCATTGAAACAATAAAATACTCGCTAATCCAATGATAGCAATGCCTATTTGAACACTGTAAGTTTTCATTGGCTTGTCTTTTTTTATTTTTAAAGAAACCAAAGGCAATTCGCTGATTAATAAAAAAGAAATAATGGCACAGAAAAAGAGGAAAATGATTGGGTATTCAAAAATTGAATCAAAAACAAAGCTGCCTAAAGAACCACTAATTAAAGCAAAACTTGCAACCATTAGGCCTGTAATAGGAGTGGGCACACCAATAAAAGATTCACTTTGACGGGTGTCTATATTAAATTTAGCCAACCGATAGGCAGAAAGAGTGGGCAACAAAATAAATGCATACCTAAAATATTCATAAGGGCCAACAAATGCAGTGGTGTTAGAAAAATAGTATAACATGATGCCCGGTGCAACGCCAAATGTTACACAATCTGCCAATGAGTCTAATTGTTTGCCCAATTCGCCACTAACGCCAAGTAATCTTGCTAAAAAACCATCAAAAAAATCTAAAATGGCTGCAAAGATGATTAAATAGGCTGCCTTTTCGGGCTCGTTTTGAAAGATTAAAATAATAGCAAAAACCCCACAACTTAAATTTCCAAGTGTAAAAAGATTAGGAATTTGTTTTTTTATATTATCTAAAATCATTTGTTTTGTCTTTTAAAAAGATGTTTAATGTCCTTGAGAAATTGTGGGTTGCGAAATGCCTCTTTTTTTGCAAAAAATTTCGACAGCGGCACTATAGCTTACAATTTTATCTTTAAAATATTCAACTATTTCGGCTTTTTCTTCCTCGGTTGCCTCCAATTGATTCAGAATATTAAGTAAGTGCATTTTCATGTGTCCTTTTTGAATGCCTGATGTAACTAAAGAACGAATGGCCGAAAAGTTTTGCGCCAGACCTAACACCGCAGTTATTTGCATTAATTCTTGTGCATTTGGGTTGCCCAAAAGTTTAAGTGCAAATTTCACCATCGGGTGCAATCCTGTGAGTCCGCCAACAGTGCCCATTGCCAATGGAATATCTAGCCAAAAATATAGTTTCCCGTTTTCAATTTTAGCATGGGTCAAGCTGCTGTATTTTCCACTTCTGCTGGCATACGCGTGTGCACAAGCTTCAATGGCTCTGAAATCATTTCCTGTAGCAATTACAACGCTGTCTATGCCATTCATAATGCCTTTATTATGTGTTGTGGCACGATAGGGTTCTATCTCGGCAATGCGAATGGCTCTGCAAAATTTTTCCGCAAATTCTGTTCCCGACATTTCCCCTTCGCTTAAATCTTCGATATTTGCAGAAACCTCTGCTCTCACAAGGCAATTGGGCGTATAATTGCTCAAAATGCACATGATAATTTGAATTTCTTTTTCAGCTTCGCTTAAAAGTGTTGTTTTAGAAATTTCATTTTTCAAAATTTTAGAAAACTCTTCTAAAACAGAGTTAATGAAATTTGCGCCCATACTGTCGCAGGTATCAAAGGTGGCTTGCAACTGAAAATAGCCTTGTTCTTCTTGTGTTTTGTCTATTAAATTTAAGGATAAAATACCGCCACCACGCAATTGCATGTTTTTGGTGATGTGTTGTGTTTCTTCAAAAAACTTGTTTTTAATTGATTCAAAAAAAGCAAACAGTTTTGCGCTTTCTTGGCCTTCCCAAATAAAATGAACATGTCCAATTTTTTCAACGCCTAATACACTGGTTTTAAACCCTCCTTTGTCTATCCAAAAATTTGCGGCTTTGGCAGCAGCAGCAACAACGCTGCTTTCTTCAATTGCCATAGGCACACAATAAATCTTATCGTTAATTTTAAAGTTTGGAGAAATACCAAAAGGGATATAAAAATTTGTAAGCGTGTTTTCTATGAACTCTTCATGCAGTTTTTGCAATTTTGTATCAGGATGCCAATAGCTTTTTAAAAAATCGATGGCTTGTTCATCATTTTTTAAATAATTTGAAACAATCCATTCTATTTTTGCTTCTTTGCTAAGTTTAGAAAATCCTTTGATTTGCATGGTTTTGGTGTTTTTTTAAGGTTTGATTTTTAAATATTGGTAGCAAGTCTCTAAGCCTTTTTTTTGCAGTTCGCAAAATTGAAACAATTGCTCATAGTCGCCTATTGCGTGTTTTAAAAAGGCCGAGGCTTGGGCAAAAATAGCGTTGGTTTTGGACTGTTCTGTTAAATAAAAACCATCCATATAGTTTTTTATACCTCCGCTAATAATGATGTTTTTGCAAATGGCTTTTTCTCCCAATTGCTTTATTGCGGCATTAGAAAAGTTTAGCATTTCTTGTGCATTGTGTCCAATTTTTGTAATCGGACTAAGCATTTCTTGTATGTTTGGGTCTTGTCTCAAAAGCTCGAGTGTTGCAAAGTTAGTGCCTCCGTGTGCGCCAAACTCTATGGCTTCGATAGGAAGTTGAAATAATTCCATGAACGATGCTGGCCCAAATCCTTGCCCCACTTCTTTTACAATAATCTTCAAGTTTAATTTGTCTAAAACTTTTTTAATCGTGTCAATGGGTCTATGTTTTATTAAATCGCCTTCGGGTTGCAGCAATTCTTGCAATGGATTCACATGAATGATTAAACCATCTGCCTCTATTTTTTTAATTAAATCTGTAATTAAGTGCCATTCGTTTTTTTCAATAATTTCTTCTATTTGAGCAATACCCAAGTTAGCAAACAATGGCAAATCATCGCCCATAATTGGACGAATATTAAAATCTTGAAAATAGGTATTGTCTTTTAAAATAATCCGACAACTGCCAAGCCCAATGCCCATGCCAAAATCTTTGCATGCTTTGGCTAAGTTTTTATTGATAATTCCGGCTTGTTTTGTTCCGCCCGTCATGCTGCTAACCCACAATGGCATTTGAAGGGTTTTGTTGGCGATAATTTTTTTAGGAATTGCGTCAGCAGTGGGATGGGGCGCCAAAAAAGGTTCATAATAAAACCTGTCATCGTTGGTCAATGTTTGAGATAAAAAAGCCAATTCAATATGGTCTTTTTTGCGTTCCGATGTTATATTATTGTCCAAAACTAGTTAATTTAAAATTTTATTAACCGCAAATTTATGTTTTTGTTTGGAATAAAGGAGGTTTAAAACCAAATTATGCATTTAAAAGTAAAAAAGTGAATGGAATAAGGCATTATTCCTGAAATATTAGTAAGCAAGTTTTTTTTGAATGTGAAAATAATCTTAAAAACATTAAATTTGCCAAGTGAAAAATTCTGGCATCATTGCTTTTTCTTTACTTGTTTTTATTGAGAGCTTTGGGCAATCGCATTTTCGTGCCATTTCTGTTTCTGCTTTCCCTGGTTTTTTAATTGCACATAGGGAATATATGGCAAATATGGAAGCCCATGTTGGTGGGTTCGAAATTATGTATAACAGCAATCAAACAGGTTGGAAGCAGGTGGAAGACAACTACAAAAACCTCAAATGGGGAACAGGGTTTAGCTATTTTAACCTTGGAAACAATGCTATTAATGGTTCTATTTATGCGTGGCATATTCACCTTGAAGCCAATTTGAAAAAAAGAGGAAAGTTTCAAAGTGCCATTCGGTTTGGTTCGGGTATTGGATACTTCAATAATCCGTATAATTTAGTAAGAAATAAAACTAACAAAGCCATTGGCTCCCATTTTAATGGAAACATTCAGCTGATGTGGAACACCTATCACGACTTGGATAAAACACACCAATTGATTTTAGGTATCGGTGTAACGCACTACAGCAACGGTAATTTTAAACGGCCCAATCTAGGGGTTAATAATGCGCACCTTGCTTTTGGCATTAATAGGAAATTTAATTTAGATAAAAAACTAGTTTCTAAAGATTTGCCTCAGCTTTTTCCTAAAAATGGATTTGAGGTTTTGTTTGGGGTTGCTAATAAACAAATTGATGTGGCAGACACCCGAAGATTCACTATTTTGTCTGGCAGTGTTTTGGCTTATTTCAAACACTCGGAAACACGGAATTGGCGAGTAGGCGTGGAGTCGTTTTTTGATAAAACATATCCTTACCAATTGTTTAGACCAGAGGCTTTAAAAAACTTAAAATTAAAGGAATATACGGAGTTGGCTTTGAAAGTAGGGCACGAGTTTATGTTTGGGAGAGTTGCTATAGTTACAGATATTGGGGCTTATGTTTATCGTCCAAATGATTATAAAAAAAGAGTTTATTTCAAAATTGGGTTTAATTATTGCTTTAACAAAGGTTTTATTGCCCAAACACGACTGAAAACACACATGGCAGTGGCTGATTATTTTCATTGGGGAGTAGGCTACAGGTTTAAAAATCCATTGATGAAAGAATGAAGAAGTTTTTGTTTTATATGGTTGTTTGGGTAAGTTTTTTTTCTTGCAAAAGGGCAGACGATGCCTTTAAATCTTATGGAAAAGATATCACCTTAGAAAGGCAAGTTGGGGCGTTTGCAAAAATATTTGTTGGCGATAAATTTGATGTTGTTTTGGTGCAAGATTCTATGCAAGCGGGCAAGGTTTTAATTACCGCAGGAGAAAATGTGATAGATGGTTATGAAACTGTTGTTAGAAATGGCGAATTGAGGATTGAAAACAAGAATATATTCAATTGGGTGAGAAAATTAAAAGTAAGGCAAAAGGTTGTGGTTTTTTTTAAAGAAATTGAGTTTTTAAGTATTCAATCGAGTGCTAAGGTTAGTTGTGTGGATAGTATTGTTAGCGAAACAAAAATATTTATAGATCATGGCGGTTTGGAAGATGCTGCGTTAAAAATTAATTCAGATTACTTGTATGTAAATTGCACCAATACTGGCGGACTTTTTTTAACAGGAAAGGCTTTTCTTTTGTCTGCCTCAATAGATGATATTAGTTTCTTGAACGCCATTCATTTTTTGCCACAAAAAGCCTATTTATCTAGTTTTAGTCTTAGCAATTCTTTTGTTGCGGCAAGCAATGTTTTAGAAATTAACAACCATGGAGAGGCAACTATTTTCTATAAAGAAATAGCTGGTGCCCAAATTAATAAAATCAATTTTGGCAAAGGCAAAATTGTGAAAGTGAATTAAAACAACTCGGAATTTTTGTTATATTGCACCCTGCCCAAATGTTTGTAAGCATTTGCGGTAGCCTCTCTGCCTCGGGCGGTTCGCATCAAATAGCCTTCTTGAATTAAAAATGGCTCATAAACCTCTTCAATTGTGCCTGGCTCTTCGCCCACGGCAGTTGCAATCGTGCTGATACCAACAGGCCCTCCTTTAAATTTATCAATAATAGTGCTCAATATTTTATTGTCCATTTCATCTAATCCATTTGCATCTACATTCAAAGCTTCTAAGGCAATTTTGGCTATTTTCATATCAATTTTCCCATCGCCTTTGATTTGTGCAAAATCTCTTGTTCGTCTCAATAAGGCATTGGCAATTCTGGGGGTTCCTCTGCTTCTTCTTGCTATTTCGTAAGCTGCTGCTTCTACAATTGGAATGTTGATAATGCTAGATGAGCGCTGAATAATGGTGGCTAATAAGTCGGTGTTGTAATATTCTAAACGGTTGGTGATACCAAATCTTGCTCGCAAAGGAGAGGTGAGCAAACCTGAACGGGTGGTGGCTCCCACAAGGGTGAAAGGCGACAAGCTAATTTGCACAGACCTAGCACTAGGTCCACTATCAAGCATGATGTCAATTTTATAATCTTCCATGGCAGAGTATAAATACTCCTCCACCACGGGGCTCAATCTATGAATTTCATCTATAAATAACACATCGCCTTCATCAAGATTGGTGAGCAATCCTGCCAAATCTCCCGGTTTTTCTAACACAGGGCCGCTCGTTATTTTTATATTGCTTTTTAGTTCGTTGGCAATGATGTTGGCAAGAGTCGTTTTGCCCAATCCGGGAGGGCCATGCAGCAAAACATGGTCTAGGGCTTCGCCTCTTTGAACGGCTGCTTTTACAAAAATCTTTAAATTCTCTAGAATTTTGTCCTGACCAGTAAAATCATCAAAATTGGACGGGCGCAACACTTTTTCAATGTCTTTGTCTGTTTGCGTAAGTTTTTCTGATTCAGGATTTAGATGCTCGTTCAACATAAAATTGTTTTTGCAAAGATATATAAAACCACCTTTTGTTTTAAATAATTATTGCTTCCTATTGTTTGGAAAAAATCTACTAAAAACGAGAATGAATACAACAGTAGTAATTTCCTTTTTGCATCAGTGTCTTACAAGTCTTGAAATATTGATGAAAATAAATTTATGGATATTAATAGAGATGAGATTTATTGTAAAATGATGAAATAGAAACATTCATTTCATTGTGATAAAAACCAACGGACAGGTTTTCAAAGAAAAAGTGTTGGTGCAGTAGCTGATAAAACAATTAACGGACATTAGAAAAAGGGGCAATTTGCCCCCTTTTTTTTGTTTTATTTTTAAAAACGCTAGGTTTTAAAAATCAACTATTTTTAATTATTTGATGAAAGTGGTAATGTGAAAAAATATACTCTGAAATTTGTAAATTTCAAAATTTGAACTCTATTATGGAAAAACAATTTATGAAATACTTGCCACAACCAAGATTATTATTAATGTAAAAGCCAAAAATTTCTATGCAAATTTGACAAAAGTTATTTTAGGAATTGAGTTGAACCAAGAAATAGAAGAGTTTGAAAAAGCGGAAATCATAATTAAAACAGTGCGTTTAAAAGAAAATAATCTACCCAAAGAAGATATTTCATTTCCTAATTTCAAATACGAAGAAATTGTAAACCAAGAATGGGACGACTCTGATTTTAAAGATATTTTAGAACACAAATTTTTGTTTGTATTCTATCAGTTTGAAAATGAAGAACTCGTTTTAAGAAATGTAAAATTTTGGAATATGCCTTATGCAGATATTTTGGAAGCAGAAAAAGTTTGGGCAAAAACTAAAGAAATTGTAAGGAAAGGGAAAATTGTTAAAAAAGTAAAAAAAGGAATTCGTTACACGAATTTCCCAAATAAATCATTTAATTCGGTTTCACATGTTAGGCCGCATGCTGCAAATGCTGAAGACACTTTTCCTTTGCCAGCAAATGACAAAGTAACAAAAGCAAAAGAATACACTAAGCATTGTTTTTGGCTTAATAACACTTATGTAGTCGAGCCTTAAAAAGCCATTTTTATTTTTAAATTAAAATTCATGACTTCAATAATTTTAAAAATAAGGGTTTGAAAGAAGTGCCAAAAAGATGATTTATATTTATTG
>Ga0209702_10001143_pt1 | contig 52802 bp, 43 predicted proteins | sample FRY01_FD_187210 | JGI IMG/M metagenome (GOLD analysis project Ga0209702, IMG submission 187210) | Freshwater microbial communities from Lake Fryxell liftoff mats and glacier meltwater in Antarctica - FRY-01 (SPAdes) (version 2) | ecosystem: Environmental > Aquatic > Freshwater > Ice > Glacier...
AGCAAAAATGCACACCCAAAATCTAATTGAAGCGATAGCCCACAATCTGTATAGATCTCCAGGGATAATTGTGTCCAATTCAATAAAAATAGCAAAATAAGAGCAAAAGAAGCGGGAAAATCGATCTGAAAACGATAAAAATGCCAAAAAATCGATTCAAATCTAAAAAATTGACAAGCTAATGACAAGGGATTTGGGAAAACATAATTTTGCAACGGTCTTAGATTTTTAAAACTCTAAAGAATTGATAATCAATAATATAATTTTTGATGATTTTGTCATTGATTAAAGACCGTAGCTGTCCGAAAACAGATTTTTTTGAAAATAGTTGCTTTTACTTATCGTATTTGGAATTTTGCAACTCAAAATTACGATTAATAAAAGAAGTCAATTATATTGGCTTCTTTTTAATTAGTTTTATCGGACAACAATGTATATAAACAAACGAATAAAACTTAATTTACTTCCCACTTAAAGATCGGAAAATATCCAAACCATTGGCATAGATCATCAATCCGAGCAAGAGAATTACACCGACCATTTGCGCATATTCCAAGAACCTCTGTGGCAACGGACGTCTGATAATCATTTCAACGAGTAAGAACAAAACATGACCCCCATCTAGCGCAGGAATTGGCAGTAAATTTAAAAATGCCAACATGAATGAAAGAAATGCGGTTGTCATCCAGAAGTCGTGCCACACCCACTGGGCTCCGTATAAATTTGCGATAGTTCCAATGCCTCCCAATCCTGTGGCGCCTTTAGAAGTGAAGATAAACTTCAAACTGACAACGTAATCGTGTAAAGTTTGATAGCCTAAAGAAAAACCAGAGCCAATAGCTGCACCTAAAGTGTAAGAAACTTTCTCCTTTTTCAAGTTATGTTTCGCAAGGTCATCTGTCATTGCAATCCCAATGATTCCAGTTGCATCTACATTGAGCTCAATATCAATAAATGCACCACCACGTTCAATCGTGAGCAACAATTTTTTGCCTTTCGAAGCCTTGATAACAGTCGTCAATTCATCCCAATATGCAATTGGCTCTCCATTGGCATTGCGCACAACGTCACCAGCCTTAAGGCCTTGCTTACCCGCTTCCAAGGTGTCCACTACAGTTCCAATTATAGGGTAAAAACGATGACCCACGGTATTCATGCCTTCAGTTTGAAAAATCTCGTATTCTACCTCATTAGGAAGAGCAATTGTTGCAGTTGTGCCATCACTGTGTTTAACTTCAAATTGGCGCTCGCCGCGAAGCATAATTCCCTTTCCAACTTGGTCTAAAGATGTGATTTCCTTGCCTCCCATGGTCAAGATTTTATCTCCACTTTGAAAGCCATATTTCTGCAAAACTTCACCTGCAACTATACCTAGGTCATTTCCAGAAACTGGAACAATCGTGCGACCATAAGCCCATAAAATAAGAATGTAAATCATAAATCCTAAAACCAAATTCACGATAATACCGCCAAGCATAATAATCAAACGTTGCCAAGCAGGTTTCGAACGAAACTCCCATGGTTGTGGCTCTTGTTTTAATTGTTCGGTATCCATCGATTCATCGATCATTCCTGAAATCTTCACGTAGCCTCCCAAAGGCAACCAACCAAGACCCCATTCTGTGTCACCAATTTTCTTTTTGAAAATTGAAAACCAAGGATTGAAGAATAAATAAAATTTTTCTACTCGTGTTTTAAACAAGCGTGCTGCCAAGTAATGTCCAAACTCATGAAAAGTCACAAGTATCGCAAGAGCTAAAATTAATTGTCCTGCTTTGATTAAAATATCCATTTGGGTAAATTTTTGAAGCGCAAAGATAGCAATAATCTAGGTCGAATCTTGTGTGTCGAAACTTTAAATATAGCATTTTGAGATTAAATAATAATCAACTTTATGATTAAATAATTCTCAATCTAAAAATATTGTTTTACATTTGCTTTACCTAAACTACTACATCATGATAAGCAAAACCTATGGCAGCGCCGTTTTTGGCGTTGATGCCACTACAATTACAATCGAGGTAAATCTCGGAAAAGGCATTAATTTCTACTTGGTCGGATTGCCGGATAGCGCCGTAAAAGAAAGCCAACAGCGTATCAAAGCCGCATTTAACAACAACGATTTGCAATGGCCTGGTAAGGAAATAACCATCAATATGGCTCCAGCAGATATTCGAAAAGAGGGCTCTGTTTTTGATCTAACAATTGCCTGCGGAATTCTTGCTGTTACAGGACAAATTTCAGGAGAGAATCTAGACGAGTATATCATTTTGGGGGAACTCTCCTTAGATGGAGAAGTAAAACCAATTCGTGGAATTCTTCCCATTGCCCTTAAAGCCAAAGCAGAAGGATTTAAAGGTATGATTATCCCTAAAGCCAACTGCAAAGAGGCCGCTGTGGTTGAAGGACTCAATGTTTTCGGCATGGATCATATAAAAGATGTGATTGCGTATTTCGATAATCCAACGTCTTTTGAACCTTATAAAATTGATTTGCAGGAATTATTTTACAACCGAATCACTAATGATTCGGTTGATTTTAAAGATGTTAAAGGTCAAACAAATATCAAACGGGCTTTTGAAATTGCAGCCTCTGGCGGCCATAATGTCATTTTGATAGGTCCTCCCGGTGCAGGAAAGTCCATGTTGGCCAAGCGGTTATCGACTATTTTGCCGCCGATGACCTTGGAAGAGTCTCTTGAAACAACCAAAATCCATAGCGTAGCTGGTAAAACGGATGTTTCTCAAGGTTTGATAACGTCTCGACCATTTCGCAAGCCACACCATACCATATCAGATGTCGCTCTCGTTGGTGGCGGTAGTTTTCCGCAACCTGGTGAAATTTCGTTGGCACACAACGGAGTTTTGTTTTTAGATGAATTACCGGAATACAAAAGAACAGTCTTGGAAGTGATGCGCCAACCATTAGAAGACCGATTTGTTACCATTTCACGTGCGCGATTTACTGTTGAATATCCAACTGGATTTATGCTTGTTGCCGCAATGAATCCCTGTCCGTGTGGCTACCATAATCATCCCGACAAAGATTGTGTGTGTGGTCCATCGGTTGTGCAACGCTACCTTAATAAAATTTCTGGTCCGCTTCTCGATCGAATCGATTTGCACGTGGAGGTTACACCTGTTGGATTCAACGAATTGGCTTATGACCAACCAAGCGAAACAAGTGCAGATATTCGAGAAAGAGTAATGAAGGCAAGAAAAACTCAAGAATTGCGTTTCGAAGACAAAAAAGGTATTCACGCAAATGCTCAAATGGAAAACAAAGAGTTGCATAAGTTTTGCCAAGTTTCTGATTCGTGTTTAACGCTCATGAAATCAGCCATGGATAAGCTTGGACTATCGGCTCGGGCCTACGATAGAATTTTGAAGGTCGCCCGCACCATAGCAGATTTGGATAACAGTGAAAACATCGAGATTGCTCATCTGGCAGAAGCGATTCAATTTCGAACGCTCGACCGAAGTAATTGGGCAGAGAAATAATGAAAATCCCTTCGAATCAATACCAATTGAAGCTATATTTGCAACTTGATTATAAGATAAATGAAAGTAAAAGACCATATTCAGAATAGAACAAAAACACTTTTCTCATTCGAAATTCTTCCTCCGCTTAAGGGAAAAAGTATTCAATCCATTTATAACGGTATCGATCCTTTGATGGAGTTCAACCCCAAGTTCGTTAACGTCACTTATCACCGTGAAGAGCATGTTTATCGTGAACGCGACAATGGTTTGTTGGAGAAAATATCCATTCGAAAAAGACCCGGAACGGTGGGTATTTGTGCAGCCATTATGAATAAATACAACGTGGATGCTGTCCCTCACTTGATTTGTGGTGGCTTCTCGAAGGAGGAAACAGAAAATGCTCTGATTGATTTGCAGTTTCTTGGAATTGATAATGTTTTGGCTCTGCGAGGTGATTCGGTGAAAACAGAATCCGTTTTTAAACCGCAGTATAATGGACACCAAAATGCTGTTGAACTTGTTGGGCAGATTATGGATCTAAATCGGGGCAATTATTCTTTAGACGACATTAAATTGGAGCCTACAGATTTTTGTATCGGTGTTGCTGGGTATCCCGAAAAGCACTTCGAGGCAATGAATTTGAGCATGGATTTGCATTACCTCAAAGCAAAAGTGGATGCAGGTGCAGAGTATGTCGTTACTCAAATGTTTTTTGACAACCAAAAATATTTTGAGTTCGTAGATGCTTGTAGAAAAGCGGATATTCATGTTCCCATTATTCCAGGACTAAAACCAATCAAATTACTCAATCATATTTCATTTTTACCTAGATTTTTTCATATCGATTACCCAGAGGCCTTGGCTAAAGAATTATTGAAATGTAAAAGCAACGAGGATGTCGCGAAGGTTGGCGTTGAATGGGGTATTCACCAAACTAGAGAATTGTTGCAAGCAGATGTGCCTTGTATCCATTTTTACACCATGAGTAATTCTTCGAGCACAGAGGCAATTGCAAAAGAAATTTTTTAAAAAACAATCTATGAATAAGTCAATTGTAATTTTATCGCTCTTATCAATCTTTGTTTTTGACGGGTTTTCGCAAAAAGTGAAACACCCTCCAATCAATAATTTGAAAGGCGTTATGCTCTTGGTGAAAAATGATAACGCTCAAGAAAGATTTAGCATTGAAGCAAATTTGGGTAAAATTTTTGCACAATTCAATATGCCAATCTTGCTTTCGATTAACTTGATTAAACAAGGTGCACCGCTCACCGAGCTATCTGACCCTAAAATTCAAGGAGAAATGAATTCGAAAGGAATTAACAGTGTTGTGGTGGTTTCTATTCGTGGATTTGATGCACGCTTTAAGCCGAGAACAAAAATGCCGGCAACACTAGATGAAATGCTCCAAGAGGGTAATCTATATCCTATTTCTCAGGAAGAAGCAACAACTGTGACCATCGAGTTGATTCAGTTTGTCAATGGTAAATTCAACGGTTATCACATGATGCGCATATCAAGTGCCTCAGATAAAACTAAGGTCTATTCCAAAATTCAAAAGAAACTAAATCGCCTAATGCCCAAGTGGAGAAAATAGATTTTATGACTTCAATTTTGTATTTTCTCAAATTAAAACTAAATTTACCAACTTAACCTAATCTTTCAAGTCATGAAAAAAATTAATCTTTTTACTTTCTTTATGTTGTTTTCTATGAGCATTTTTGCTCAAAATGAAATTACACCTATAGCTTTAGGAACAATAATGCCTGCTCAAGACCAAGAATTGCGGAACATCGCCGATAAAAGTTCCAAACTCAAGGATTTGATGGGCGATAAAGGTCTCATTATCATTTTTACATCCAATACCTGCCCTTTTGTTGTAGGTGGAAAAAACTTTGAAGGCTGGGAAAAGACCTATAATGGGTTGTATGATTTGGCTTCTAAATTGGGCTTTAATCTCGTCCTTCTGAATTCTAACGAAGCCAAAAGAGATGGTGGCGATGGTCTTGCCGATATGAAAAAACGTGCAGATGAAATGTCATACAAAATGCCTTATTTCTACGATGGACAGTCTATTGTTGCAAATGCCTTCGGCGCTAAAACCACGCCTCATGTGTTTTTCTTCAACAAAGAGTATAAATTAGTGTACACAGGTTCTATAGACAACCAAATGGAGCAAAACAAAAAAAGACACTCAGATTATTTGACAAATGCAATGAACACCATATTCAAAGGCAAAAAAGTTAAAATGGGCTCGACACCACCTATTGGATGCAGCATCAAACGCGTTCTATAAAAACCAATAAAAACCAACAAAAACCCCTATAAACCCATTATAATTCAAACCATGAAAATAATCGCTAACTCAATCTTATTCCTGTTTTGCGCATTTACTTTTGCGCAACAGGGCGACGGAGGAACACCAATTTCCTCAAAATTTGCTTACGACACTGAAATTCCTGTGGTTAACTTTTCGAAGCCAAATGTTGAGGTTTTACTCGCCGAAGACGCCTTGGTAGATGGTAAAGGTATCGCCCCGTGGCGCTTTGGTTATAACAACATCACCAACTTGAATTTGATTAATTCTGGAGAGTGGTTCAATCTGCCCAATGGTGGCAAAATTTGGCTCTTACAAGTGCACTGTGAAAGTGCGCTAACTGTAAATCTAACATTTCAAAACACTCGAATCACCGAGGGAAATGAACTGTATGTTTACAATCCGAACCGTGATTTTGTGCTTGGCAGATTCGTAGAAAGACATATCGTGGATGGAAGTCTTGGGTCGGAATTGATTGATGGAGCAAATGCAATAATAGAATATTATGTGGCTCCTGAAAACATCTCTAATTTAGGGAATATCGAAATTTCTATGGTCACGCATGGCTACCGCACTACTGAAGATTTCAACCGTGCTTTTGGTACTTCAGGTTTGTGTAATATGAATGTAAATTGTCCTGATGGTCAACCTTATGAAAATCTGAGAAATGCGGCTGTGATGCTTGTTTCTGGTGGGAGCGGATTTTGCTCCGCATCGTTGATTAATAACACTGCAAATCCAGGCACTCCTTATGTCTTAACTGCCAATCACTGTGGTTCCGGTTTCGGAAGTTGGGTTTTCCGCTTCAATTGGCAAGCCGCAGCGTGCAACAACCCTGGCTCGTCGCCATCTTTCCAGTCATTATCTGGTTCTACTTCGCGTGCAAGTCGTCAACCATCAGACATGCGTTTGGTTGAAATCACTGGAGGTTTGATTGGAGGCACTGTACCTGAAAGTTATAACCCATATTTTGCAGGTTGGAATAATTCTGGCGTGGCTCCATCGTCCACAATTTGTGTCCACCATCCTGATGGGGACATCAAAAAAATCTCTTTCGATGACAATCCACCTTTTGCTGTTCAAGCCATGGGCTCTAATGAAGCAAATAGCAGCTGGCAAGTGCAATGGGATAGAAACACAACTACTGAAGGAGGTTCTTCTGGTTCACCTTTGTTCGACAATATGGGCCGTATTATTGGTCAGTTGTGGGGTGGCGGTGCATCGTGCGATGATTTATTATTGCCAGATTACTATGGCCGTATATTCAATTCTTGGGCACCTTCTGGCAGTTCAAATGCGCAACAATTAAAATTTTGGCTCGATCCAGGAAATTCAGGGGTTACTTTCTTGGATGGCTATCCGCAAGCAGAGCTATTGGCGCTTGATGGTGCTATTGCACAGGGGCAAAACTGGACTTTGACAGGCATCATTTGTGGAACTAGTGTAACACCTGTTTTGAATGTTACAAATTTTGGCTCAACTCCAATTACAACCATGGCTGTTTCGTATAATTATGGAAGCAGTAATCAGACTTACAATTGGTCTGGGAATTTGGCGTCAGGTGCTTCTGCAGCTTTTTCGTTGCCAGCCCAAACCCTGTCCAATGGCAATTATACTTTTACTGCCAACATAACATCGGTAAATGGTGTGTCGGACGAAAACTCGAATAACAATCAAGTCACTTCAACTTTCGCTATTGTAACCAATGGTATAGACGTTCAAATGAACCTGCAACTTGATTGCTGGGGTGATGAGGTCTCTTGGAGATTGCTTAACCAAAATCAAACTCAACTTATACTTACTGGAGGGCCTTACAATGGTCAAGATGGTCAATTAATTAATGAAGCTTGGTGTTTGGCTGAGGCTTGCTATGTATTGGAAATAAATGACTCTTATGGTGATGGTATTGGCGGAGGGTTTGGATGCCAAACTGTAGGATCTTTGCAAATTGTTGATGGAGGAACAGTCTTAAATCAAATTACAACTGCTCAAGCTAATTTTGGTGATCAAAAGAAATTGCCTTTTTGTTTGGGTAGTGCGACAAATGATATCGAAGCTTTTACGCTGAACCATTTTGAAGTGAGCATGTATCCTAATCCAACCAATGGTGCTTTGAATTTGGAATTTAACATGATTGGCAAAAAAGAGATTTCTATTTTTAATACCCAAGGTGTTTTGGTTTTTGTAGGTGATATAAACGAACTTAGCGCAGAAATCAACTTGGATTACCTCGCAGGTGGCGTGTATTTTGTTCATACTCAATTCGGAGAATTTAGTGATATTCAAAAAGTGATCAAGCAATAATTCAATGATACTAATAGACTTCTTTCTATTGATTCCGCTAGGCTACGGTGCATGGCGCGGATTTAGAAAAGGACTCATTATCGAAGTTTTTACATTATTGGCAATCATCGTTGGAATTTATGTAGCTGTACATTTTTCTGACCAAGTAAGCCACAAGATAGTTGAAAACGTTGGGAAGGAATACAGTTCCACTCCAGCGATTTCTTTTACCTTGATTTTTCTTGCCGTTGGAGCCCTTATCTATTTTGGCGGTGTGGCACTAGAAAAAGTTGTGAGAGCCGTAAATCTAAGTGTGTTCAATCGTATGCTCGGCTTGCTATTCGGATTCATCAAAGCTCTTTATCTGCTTAGTATTTTATTGGTCACTTATCAATCGTACGATCCAGAAGGTAACCTGATTTCGGAGGAGAACAAAGAAAACTCATTACTCTATGAGCCTATTAAAAATACATCTGTCAAAACCATACCATTCTTGAGTGACTCGCGCTTGTACTTAGAAAGTAAATATGGAAAATTAAATAGTTCCAAAACCACAACTGAACAGGAATAGCCTGAATATTTTGTATGGAAAATTCTAGTCAAGCCCCTAAACTTTTGAGTGGATTCCGAATTTGGATTCCCTTGCTAATCGGTTTAGCAGTATCTGTCTATTTACTTTATTCCAACCTTTCTGAGATGCGATTTGTGGAGGTAAAATCTGGTGAAATTGGCACGCATATTTGGCAAGACAGCAACGAAAATGGCCTCGTGGAGCATTGGCTTGAAGAAGAATTTGAATCTAGTAGCTCTGGTAATTTCCGAAAACAAAAACTATCTGATATTCTTGGAGAAATCAAGTGGTCTGCACAATCTTCTATGTTTATTGTGCTCGCCATTCTCATGATTTTTGTTCGAGACATCGGCTACATCATTCGCATACGTTTACTCACGGACAAAAAAATAACTTGGCACCGTTCCTTTATTGTAATCATGATGTGGGAATTTGCCTCTGCGCTATCGCCAGGTGTTGTTGGTGGTGCAGCCGTAGCCATGTTTATTCTCAATCGAGAGAAAATCCCAATGGGCAGAGCAACAGCTTTGGTGGTGATTACAGCGTTTATGGATAATTTATTCTTTGTTTTGTGTGTGCCGCTCGTAGTTCTTTCTGTTGGCTACGCTTTAATGTTTGATGATTTTACCGGCGAAATCTCAGGTGGATTAATAACTCTTTTTTGGTTAGGTTACGGAATTATCGTTTTCATAACTATTCTGTTGTTCATCAGTTTGTTTTTTCAACCAAAACTTATCAAATCGATGTTGATGCTCATTGCCAAACTGCCCTTTATTAGAAAATATCGAGATTCCTTTGCGCAAACGGGCGATGAAATAATCGTCACATCGAGGGAATTTCGGGGCAGGAGTGTTAAGTTTTGGTTGGGTATTTTTGGAGCTACTTTTTTATCATGGACAGGTCGATACTTGGTGATCAATATGATTTTAGCGGCATTTTTATCCTTAGGATTCTACGAACATTTTGTTGTATTGGCCAAGCAATTTGCGCTTTGGGTAATTATGCTCGTGAGTCCAACACCAGGCGCTAGCGGAGTTGCAGAATGGGGATTCACTCAACTTTTGGGCTCATTTGCTTCATCAGCTTTGTTGATTTCCTCTTTGGCTATTTTATGGCGCTTAATCAGTTATTTCCCATACCTGTTCATTGGTAGTTTGTTAATGCCAAGGTGGTTAAAGAAACGAAAATAAAGTTTATTTTTCCAAAAAGAGTAAGGGCTTGGCTTGGCTACGTGTGGCTGATCATGCTTCTTTAACAATATATATTTTTTAAATAATTTCAAAAAAAAATAGACCAAAGACTGTTCGTAGCGATGGTCTTTTTTTGTCTTCATTAGAAAGTGCGGAGTTGCTAATCTTTTTCCGATATTTGCAGCAAAACTTTAACTATGGATACTTTTACTAATATATTGGTTCGCTCACACTCTGGATTGCGTTGGGTTGTTTTGGGGCTTATGCTTGCTGCAATCGTAAATGCTGTTATGAAAAAGAATAGTGGCACATACAGCAATGGAGATAGAAAATTGAATTTGTTTGCTATGATTTCGTTGCACGTACAATTGCTTATTGGCTTGGTCTTGTATTTTATTAGTGACAAGGTCAATTTTGATGTGATGTTTGAGTCGCCTGCCAATCGTTTTTTCGGAGTAGAACATTTATTTGGGATGTTACTTGCCGTTGTTTTGGTAACAATTGCTCATTCTAAATCCAAGAAAATAGATAATATCAACAGAAAGCATAGAATCATTATGTTCGGTTATGTTTTTGCTTTGGTAATTATTTTGGCGACCATTCCTTGGCCGTTCCGAGCAAATTTAGGTGTGACATCATGGTTCTAAAAGGTTTTTTGCAAATTATTTTTGCTGCATTTTTACTTTCAGCGTGCACTGCAGAACCAACAGTGATTAGCTCAGATGCGCCACCAGATGCACAAAGATTGTACGCTATTCATTGCGCAGCTTGCCACAAAGCAGATGGCTTAGGTGGAATTTCTGGAGCAAAAAATTTGAGAGAAACTGTGCTTGATGAAGAGCAAATAAGACTAGTTATTGCCAATGGTCAAGGAGATATGATGCCTTTTGAAAGCCTTTTGAAACCTACTGAAATTAGTGCCTTGGCGGGTTTCGTTCACGATTTTAAAAACCAATAAATACTTTGGGAGATTTTATTTTAACTGACAATATTCCAGAGAAAGTGGTTCTCGTTGGTGTGATTTCTCAAAATCAAACTGAGGCGCAAGCGCGTGAATATCTAGATGAACTGGCTTTTCTTGCTGAAACAGCTGGTGCTGAAACGGTGGGCCGATTTCTTCAAAAAATTGAATCGCCTCATCCGAAAACCTTTGTTGGTACAGGAAAAATTCAAGAAATTTTAGCGTTTATCACCGAAAAAGAAGTGGGCTTAGTCATTTTTGATGATGAATTAAGTCCCTCTCAATTGCGGAATATCGAACGTATTTTGGAATGTAAAATACTAGACCGAAGTAATTTGATTCTAGATATTTTTGCCAAAAGAGCGCAAACAGCTCATGCCAAAACACAAGTTGAATTGGCTCAATATCAATATCTTTTACCTCGTTTAACGCGTATGTGGACACACTTGGAGCGCCAAAAAGGGGGGATTGGTATGCGTGGTCCAGGGGAAACACAAATTGAAACCGACCGCCGTATCATCAAGCAAAAAATAGCCTTGCTCAAAGAAAAACTGATTTCTATTGACAAACAAATGAGTGTTCAGCGTGGCAATCGTGGAGAATTGGTGCGTGTGGCACTGGTTGGATACACCAATGTGGGAAAAAGTACATTGATGAATTTGATGAGCAAGTCGGAAGTTTTTGCTGAAAACAAACTTTTTGCAACACTGGACACAACGGTGCGCAAAGTGGTGATACAAAACATTCCATTTTTGCTATCAGATACCGTTGGGTTTATACGCAAATTGCCACACATGTTGGTGGAATCGTTTAAATCTACCTTGGATGAAGTGCGCGAAGCCGATTTGTTGCTGCATGTAGTGGATATTTCGCACCCCAATTTTGAAGAACATTATACTGTAGTAAACGAAACCTTGGCCGAACTAAAAGCCAATGATAAGCCAACGATGGTGGTTTTCAATAAAATCGACGCTTTGCGGTTGAGACCTATACTAAGCGACGATAGCGGAGAAATTCAAGAACCTACGCTCGACGAACTTAAAGCCATGTGGATGGCTAAGCTGGAAGACAATTGTGTATTTATCTCCGCTCAGAAAAAGCAAAACATCGACGAACTTCGGTCAAAAGTTTACGAAGAAGTTAAAAGAATTTTTCAAATCAGATATCCTTACAACGATTATTTGTTTGATATAGAGGAATAACACGCTCTGTGCTGCCTTTGGCCCAGTTCAATTAGCTTAAAGCTCCATCCGCTGTGAGTCGTAGTCGAAGGCAACGGATTGCGTAGTCGAAGTTCAATGGCTATTTGAATCAACGAAAATTCTAACGAAATATAGGCGTGAATTGAAATCATGGTTTACATTTACAAGTTATATTCAGAGCCGTCCCTATGAAAACCTCAGCATTCCACCTCATCGCAAACACTTCCTCCGATAAAGCTTTTGAGTTGCGGGAAATTGAACTACCTGCTTTGAAAATTGGTCAAATCTTAATTGAAGTTGAAGCTTTTGGCTTGAACTATGCAGATGTGATGGCGCGAAAAGGTTTGTACCGCGATGCGCCGCCGAAACCTTGTGTTTTAGGTTATGAAGTTGTTGGTAAAATCATTGATGTGGGTGATACAAGCCATGAAAATCTTGTCGGTAAAAGAGTGGTGGCTTTCACACGATTTGGTGGCTATGCCAAACATGCTATCACCACTTTTGATGCTATTTTGCCAATTGACAACAAGCTGTCTTCGAGCGAGGCCCTAGCGCTTGCAACCCAATACCTCACGGCTTATTACATGGTTTATGTGGCAACCAATATTCACCAGAACGACAAAGTATTAGTTCATGCAGCGGCTGGCGGTGTTGGCACAGCCTTGATTCAAATGCTCAAAGAACGAGGTGCAATTGTGTACGCTAAATGTGGATCAGAGGATAAAAAGGACTATGTTATGAAGCTAGGCGCAGATTTCTTCGTCAATTACAATCGAGCAGATTACATTGAAACGTTGAAGACCCAATTGAATGGCGAAAAATTGGATGTCTCTTTTAATCCTGTTGCAGGGAAAACCTTCAAAAAAGATTTGTCATTGATGCGCTTAGGAGGAGGGAAAATCATTCTTTTCGGTGGCTCGGAATTAAGCAATGGCCGCTGGGGAATTTTGTCTCAACTCAACTTTGTGAGAAAAATGGGCTTTTTCACACCTATACTGCTTATGATGAAATCGCAATCTTTTATTGGGGTGAATATGTTGCGCATTGCAGACAACAATCCTAAATTGATGACGATATGCATAAATGGTGTGCAAGAGTTATATGAGCGCGGTGTTCTCAAACCTCAAGTAGGCGCCTCATATTCACAAAGCGAATTGGCCCAAGCACATGCCTTCCTCGAATCAGGAAAATCTGTAGGAAAAATTGCTGTTATTTGGTAGGGGTGATTAAATTCATTGAAAAAATTGTATTTTCGTGCCAACCTAACTTAATACTACATCATTATGCAAATTACGATTACAGCCCAAGGCGCTGTGACCTTGGATTTTATCAACCAAACTGATCGTCACATTTTTTTAACGGGTAAAGCGGGCACAGGAAAAACAACCCTGCTCAAGCAAATTATCGACAGTACCCACAAAAAAGTGCTTGTCGTAGCACCAACAGGTATCGCTGCTTTAAATGCTGGCGGCGTAACGATGCACTCGATGTTTCAATTGCCCATAGGTTGCTTTTTGCCAGTTGACCATTATGGCTCTTCCTCTTCAAATATCTATTTTGAAACACCGCGTACCTTGAAAAATCATGTGCGTATGAGTCGAGAAAAATTGAGCATAATCAGGCAAATGGAAGTGCTCATAATTGATGAGGTGAGTATGCTTCGCTCTGATTTACTTGATGCCTTGGATTATACTTTGAGACGTGTCCGAAAAAATAATATAACTTTTGGAGGTGTTCAAATGTTGTTTATCGGCGACTTGATGCAGCTGCCACCAGTTGTTAAAAATGAAGAATGGAATTTGCTGGCTAAACACTATAAAAGTATGTTCTTTTTTCAATCACTTGCTGTCCAATCTGCACCACCGCTTTTTATAGAATTGTCTAAGATTTTTAGACAAGAAGACCCAGAGTTCATCGCCCTCCTCAACAGATTGAGAGACAATCAAATGCAAGATGCGGATTGGATTAAATTGGACTCTTTCGTTCAAACTAACTTTAAACTTTCTGAAAATCCTGGTTATATTTTGCTCACCACGCACAACTATAAGGCAGATCGAGAAAACACGTATAATCTTGATGCTCTTACTGCACAATCCAAACAATTTAAGGCAGTGGTCAATGGCGATTTCCCTGAAAAAATCTTCCCAATTAATCCTAATCTTAGTCTAAAAATTGGCGCTCAAGTAATGTTTGTTCGCAATGATGCATCACCCCAAAAAAAGTACTACAACGGAAAAATTGGAAAAATCGAGGTGCTTACTGATGACTCTATCAAAGTACGCTGCGACGATGACAACACCCTCGTTGAAGTTGAACAACACGAGTGGGAAAATGAACAATATTCGGTAAACGAAAGCTCTAAGCTCGTAGAGAAAAAAATTATTGGCACTTTTGTTCAATATCCTTTACGCTTGGCATGGGCAATTACTGTGCACAAGAGTCAAGGACTAACCTTTTCCAAAGCAGCTCTCGACGTACAAGATGTTTTTCAACCCGGTCAGGCTTACGTTGCGTTTTCGCGTTTGAGGGCAATGGATGGCTTAATTTTGTTGAGCAAATTGCGACTGCAAAAATTTGCAAATACAGATGATGTATTGGCTTATACAGCTCAAAAATTTGACATAGATACAGCAAAAAAACAATTGAGCTTCGAGTCTGAATCTTTTATGTCAAATTACATCAAACAAGCTTTTGATATCCAGCCACTTATGCAAACTTGGAAACGGCATTTAGCCAGCTATCAGGATGTAAAAGAAAATGGAGTTAAAACGAAATATGTGATTTGGGCTCAACGCATGATGGATCATTTTACTCCTTTGATTGACGTGACTTTGAACTTTCATCGATTCATTGACCAAAATTTCACGGCCCAAAACCACGACTTAATCACAAAGAAGATTGAAGGCGCAAAAGACTATTATCTAGCACAACTGGAGAAATTTGCTTTCGACCTATACACCCAACTGCACTTGATTAGCAAAGCCAAGAAATCTAAAACCTACTTTAATGAACTGCTAGATATAGAAGAGCAATTTCTCTTGATTCTCGAAAAAATCAACAACTGTCATGCTCTTGTTGTGGCCTACACTTCGAACAATGTGCTGGATAAAAGACTCCTAGACTCAAGTTTTATTCAAAGGTTCAGAACGCGCTTTTTCGAAAACACTAAAAGCTTCTTGCTTACCGCCAATCCAGAATTAATTGTTGCGGAAGACGACATAGATAGTTTCAGTTCGGTAACGAAGAAAGGGAAGAAAGCTGCAACGCAAAAAGTTGAAAAAGTGCCAACTCATTTCATTACTTTTCAAATGCTCAAAGAAGGCAAATCTATCGATGAAATTGCCGCGGCTCGAATGTTTGCTAAAACAACTATAGAAGGCCATTTGGCTAAAATTATTGAGAGTGGCGAATTAACAGTGAATGAATTGTTAGAAAAAGAAAAATTGGAGGCTATAGAAAAGGCGCTAGATGAAAACCCAGCAATGACAGGAGTTACACCCTACAAAGAGCTGCTCGGAAACGATTTTAGTTTTGGTGAAATTAGAATGGTGCTTGCGCATAGGAACTTTCTTGCTACGGAAAATAAAGTTATTCTACCTTAAGTAATTCCTCATCAATACATTCGTTGCGCATTTTGTATAATTCCTCAGTACCTATTTCTTGAAACGGTGAACACAAAGAATCGATTCTTTTTCTCAAAGCGAAAAGTTCCTCCTGCTTTTCTTTAGGTATTGAATCCAAATATAATAATTCGTTGCTCAAGTTGTTCAAGGCTTCTGACTCTTCAATACAATGACACAATTCATTGGTTCTTGAACAAGAAAATAATAATCCAACGAATAAAACAAGTGAGCTCCCTTTCATGTAATTCTTTTTTGCAAAAATACAGTTTCTCGTGTTCCTAATTTAGCAGATGGCTAACTTTAGATGCTTAGACGCTATATTTTTCTTTTGGGAATTACTTTTTAGTAGAAAGTTCCTCTTTTCGATAAGTAGAGCTGCGTTTTTTTCGGTTTATTGAAGAAGGATTGAATCTAAAATGAATTACATTTACAGCTAAAATTTTCAAAATGCACGACACAATTCGTACAATGCAGGTCTCAAAGTTGCCTCATGTTGGCACTACTATTTTTACCACAATGTCTGCCTTATCCAACGAGTATGAGGCTATCAATCTGTCACAAGGTTTTCCTGATTTTCCAATCGACACCGTATTCTCAGAAATTCTTCATGGCACTTTGGCAAAGAATGTACATCAATATGCTCCAATGATGGGGATTTTACCTCTTCGTGAGGAAATTATTCGGATTATTCATGAGAATTATAATCGTATTTTGGAGCCTGAAAATGTTTTGATTACTGCAGGCGCTACTCAAGCAATTTTTACAGCTATTCAAGCTTTGATTCACCAAAATGAACAGGTAATCGTATTAGATCCAGCATATGACTGCTATGCGCCTGCTATCCAATTGGTACTAGCCGAGCCAATTCATGTGCCTTTGACAGTAGATTTTCGATTGAATTTAGATTTGATCAAACAGAAAATCAACGACAATACAAAAATGATTATCATCAATAATCCTCACAACCCGACCGGCACAGTATTCAAAAATGAAGATTTACAGGGTCTGGTTGATTTATTAGTGTCTTATCCAAATTGCTTGATTTTGTCTGATGAGGTTTATGAATTTATCACTTTTGAAGAGAAATTCAAATCCATGCATCTCTATGAGGAAATTCGCAATCGCTTGATTACCGTTTCTTCTTTTGGAAAAACGTTACATGTTACAGGTTGGAAAGTTGGTTATCTAACAGCGCCTTCTCATTTGCTGAAAGAAATTGCAAAGGTTCATCAATATCTTGTTTTTAGCGTGAATCACTATGCACAGAATGTAATCGCTAGTTACCTTAAAACGGTTGATTTACAAACAATCTCCCCGTTGTACCTTCAAAAACGCGATTTGCTATCGAATGCCTTAAAAGGTAGTAAATTCAAAATTCTACCCTGTCTAGGCACCTATTTTCAATTGGTAGATTATAGTGAAATTAGTCTTTTAAATGATGTTGATTTTGCAATTTGGATGACGAAAGAGGTCGGTGTTGCATCAATCCCAATTTCAGTATTCTTTAAGGAAAACTATGATGAAAAAATCATCAGGCTTTGCTTTGCGAAAGATGACTCAATACTCACTCAAGCAGCACAAAAATTATGTCAGATTTAAAAGTCGCACTCGTTCAAACTTCACAATTTTGGGAAGACAAAAATCGAAATTTATTGCATTTTGACCAGCTTTTGGAGAATCAACTTAATGAAAAAGTTGACATGCTTGTATTTCCCGAGATGTTTCACACTGGTTTTACAATGAATGCAGCAAATTTGGCAGAAACAATGACAGACTCAATTGCGATTGATTGGCTGAAAGAAAAGGCCAAACACTTTGAATGTTTGACAGTCGCATCCCTAATCATTAAAGAAAATGGTAAGTTTTTTAACAGAATGCTCGCTGTTCAACCGAGTGGCTCAATTCAGTATTACGATAAAAGACATCTTTTCACCTTGGCTAATGAAGACAAATATTACGCAGCCGGTAACATGAATACGATTGTCGAATTTCGCGGTTGGCGCATCCTCTTACAGGTTTGTTATGACTTGCGTTTTCCAGAAAACTCGAGGAATTCAGTTTCTTTGTCTGGTGAATTTGATTTTGACTTAATATGTTATGTTGCCAATTGGCCCGAAAGAAGAATCGCTCATTGGAATGTCTTGTTGCCAGCACGTGCAATTGAAAATCAATGCTGTGTTGTAGCTGTAAATCGTCTCGGCTCAGACGAAAACGCCCTAACTTACAATGGTTGCAGCCAGGCTATTAGTGCTCTGGGGGAGTTTTGCCTTCATCCGATTGAAAATCTGGAAATAGTGAAAATTATCAGTTTATCGATGGACCAGCTCCTTGAAACACGATCCAAACTGCCATTTTTGAAAGATAAAAGGCCTTTGTGATTTTGGGGATATCGGCTTGATTGTGTAAATTAAAATGATAGACCTGTTATTTTTCTCGAAATTCCCTTCAATTCCTCATAGATGAAAAAAAATATGCTAACTTTGAACCTACAAAACTATAAAGTATGAAAAACAAAATTACTCTCTTATCGGCATTTGTGGTTGCTTTTGGAACTACGTTTGCTCAAAATAACATCCCGGTTCTTCCGGTGAAAAATTTGGCTACACAAATGCCAGCGCTTACACCTACAGATTTTAAACCTGAAAATGCCGTTGTTGTTACTCCTAAAGGAGGCGGTGTTTGGTCAAATGATTTCAGCACAGAAAGCGATTGGTTAGTTGCTGGTCCTACAGGTGCTCTTCCGCCTGAGTTTGGTTGGTCTATCGGTGCCACTACGAATAGCTGGTACACAGGTTTCAATGCAAACATGGGCACTACAGGTACTTTCGCTCGTTTTAGAAATGGTACCACAACCACTGCGGTTGCCGATGGCCCGTTTACTTTGACTTTCGATGGAACAATTGATTTAACGGGTGTTGCTGTTCCTCATTTGGAGTTTTATCAGTACGGTGCTCGTTTCATTACAGATCAATCTGTTCAAATTTCTTTAGACGGAACGACATGGGTTACTGTTTATGATAATAACAATATTCCTGCTTTAACGAATACTGGTGGTTCGGCTTACCCACGACCAATGTTCAGAAGAGTTAACTTAACGCCATTTTTATCAGGAGATATTTCTCAAGTTCGTGTTCGTTTGTTTTGGAATGGTGCTCTAAATGGTGCGTCAATGAACTACATCGATTACGGATGGTATGTTGATGATATGATTATCATTCCTGGCGATGCAAATGACTTGACACTTACAAACCGTTATGCATATGCTACAGGTAACCTTGGTTACATGCATACAAAAGTTCCTATAACGCAAGTGCCTACTAATGGCTCATTGAAAATCGAATTTGAAACAGATGTTACAAACAACGGTACAGATCCTCAAAACGCATATTTGAACGCTGTTTCTGGTGCCTTTGACTCAGATGGTGCACCTTTAAACCTGACGTCGCTTCAAAATGGTGCGTTATTGGTTGAGGGCGCTGCTGCTTTCACTGTTCCAGCAACTGTTGGCACTTACAACTTCACTTTGACTTTAATGTCTGAGAATGTTTTGACAAACCCAGAAGATGATGTTGCTTCTTTTCCTTTTGAAGTGACTCCACAAAATGGTGGTGTTATGGCAAGTGACTACTTTACTGGTGTTGCTGCATCAATGTCAGGTGGCTTTACAGGATGGTCAGAGCCAGAGGGTGATCCATCTATCGGTACATGGTTTGAGATTTTTCAAAACACAGGCGATTTTAGTATCGGTGCTGTTGATGTAGGTATTGCTAATATTCAAGGAACTGCTCAAAGTGACTATATTGGTAATACAGTGTATGCTCAGGTTTGGAAGTTTGAGAATGAAGAATTTGTATTTGTAGGTATTACCTCAGAATATGAAATAAAAGCCACAGATTTCGGAAAAACTGTTCGTTTATACTTTGATGAGAATTGCTTGGTAATGAATGCTGGTGATGATATCGCTGTAATGGCTTCTTTCTCTGAAACTGCTCCTGCTCCTATCGCTTTTTCTGGTGAGTCTTTGGCTGGTACAACAATTGGTATGGATGGTTCTACATTCGTTTCTTTGTCTCCAACTGTTATAGATGGTTCATTTGTAAGAGTTCCAGTTGTTCGTCCGGTGTTTACTTGTTTTGTTGGATTAGAAAATGAAACTATCAACGAAGGCGGCGTAACTGTTTACCCTAACCCAGCTTCTGAAAACGCTAACGTTCAAATGACTTTGAATAGTGAAGAAGAAGTTGTAGTTGTTGTTCGTGACTTGGCTGGAAAAACTATCCAAACTGTTAACGCTGGCAAATTGACTGCTGGTGCTCATAACATCACGATGGACTTAGAAGGGGTTGCTCAAGGTATGTACACTGTTACTATCTCTGCAGGTACTTCTACAATTACACAAAAATTGATTGTTAGATAGTCTTTAGCTGATCATAATAATGAAAAGGACGTCGTTTATTCGGCGTCCTTTTTTTTTGACCTAAAATGAAGAAGCATTACGGTTTGTTTTTGTGCATGCTTTGCATGTACGCATTTAGTGCCGAGAATATGGTTCAGTTGGACAAAAAGAATCTGACTATTTACCTAAGTTCTTTTTATTGGGATGCATTTTACAAGGTGAATTACTTCACCGCAATACTTTGGCTAAAATGTTACGCATTTAGTGATTAGCTAATTAACCAATCATCACCGATGAAACACTGCTTATGCCTAGTTCTTCTGCATTTACTGTAAGTAAAGGTATATCGAAATCGTTTTCAATTAAAGATTGAACGAATCCATTCATTCCTGGGATGAGTGTTGTATTAAAGAAGGTTGCCGCAAACAAGTCAGCATCAATTTCTTTGGCGTACTCAATAAGACTTTGCTCATATTTAGCGTTTGTGTCTAAATTTACCAAAACAACTTCTACTTTTTGCTCATTAAAGAAGCCACGCAATATGTTTTGATTACTTTTTGTCTTCGACTTTAGAATCTCATCCTTGTCTTTGTAACCCACCAAATGTATTTTGCTGTTGAACTGCTTAGCAATATTTGCCGCAAAAACAGCTACTTGCAAACTGTCTTTTTCAAAGCAAAATGGCATAACGATGTTTTTCATCTTTTCGATATACTTGTGCCCGTGAGTAATCATAAATGGTGAAGATGTGCTATTTACCAATTTCAGCGCATGACTACCCATAAGTTTTTGCATGCCTTTGGCTCCATGCGTGCCCATAACAATCAAAGACACATTGAGTATTTCGCTCGCTTTAGCGATGTCTTCATAGAGGTCTCCAATCAAAATGCGGTAGTCCACATAAGTCTTGTCATTTTCATTGAGCGCATTGATGACTTTTTTCATCTTTTGTTTCGCTTCAAGTTTTTCTGATTTTTTCGAAATAATGTGAATAATCATCACACTGCCTTTGTTATATTCTGCCAAGTCAATACCTAAACGTAAGGCACTTTCGAAAATAGGACTAAAATCGCAAGGAACAAGATAAATGGGTTGATGCATGATTTAAAAGTTTGGTGCAAAAGTAGAAAATTCTACCGCTCAAATTAACCTGATGACAAAAATCATTTATCCTAAAAGTGAATATTTATTTCCCGCCGAATCTTTTGTCTAAAATTTTGGTTCTGTAGTCAAATATATTTTGCACTTTTTTATCTACAAAAAGCTTAGACGCTATCCATCCTAGAAAGGACATGCCAACGTCGTAGTGTAAAATATCAGTCATCAAAACCCCACCATCTTTTTCCTCGAAGTGATGTTCATGGTGCCATATGTTGTATGGACCTACTCTCTGTTCATCCACAAAGAACTTTTTATCAGCTATATGGGTAATTTCAGTTACCCAACGCATTGGGATATTCATAATCGGGCGAATCGAATACACTATAAATAGGCCTTCATACATTTTTTCAGGTACGTCCGATTTGATTTCAAAAATCATGTCTTCCGGTGTGATATCGTTTAGGTTTTTTGGACTCGAAAAAAAGTCCCATGCCTCATCTAGTGTAATAGGTAGCCATTGTTGGCTGTACAGTCTTTTCATTTTGCTAGTGTGTAATTTTGGAAAATATCGAGTTTATTTATATACTAGGGGAGAATCATGGTGATTCCAATTTTTCTATCAGAACTCATTTCAATTTTAACTTCATCGAATCTTGGAGAACGTACGGTTGGTTTGTAATTTCTACTGAATGCGAAAGGTTCAGTAGGTGCGCCAAAAAAGTTCTTATCCAATTTTGCATTGTCATTTAAATCCTGATACACAGAGACTGCGTATGCGCCTTTCGGTAGATAGAACTCCACACTTACTGAGTTGTTAGTAGGAGTTGAAATTGTGTATTGAAAAGGTTTGTCGGATAAATATTCTGATTTTCGATCTACGGCAATGTAAAGTTTCTGCTTGTCAACATACTTAATGTTTCCAATTTCAACAATCATTTTTACCTCATCTGGTTTGGATTGCAAATTGTGGCTCTGTTCAAGTAGCATGGAGCTAAAAAAAAATAAAATCGAATATACAGTTCCGAACATAACTATAGAACGGTTCAGCGGCTAAAATGTTTTATTTGAATCCATTAATTCATAAAACTAAAAAAGTCGAGCCAAATTTTGGCTCGACTTGAGTATTCTAAAGAAACAATTTATGGGTCTTACGACAATTCTTCATAAACTGCCTCCAAGTGCTCACCAATCATTTCTGCAGATCGACCTTCAATTTGATGTCTTTCTACGAAATGAACAAGTTTGCCATCCACAAATACGCCAATAGAAGGCGAAGAGGGAGGATAAGGCAAGAAATGTTCACGCGCTTGATTCACCGCTTCAAAATCGAAACCAGCAAACGCTGTGTATAGATTTTTTGGCGCTTTCGGACTGTTGAGCGAAAGTTTAACGCCAGGGCGCAAGGTGCCAGCAGCACAGCCACAAACTGAATTGATAACCAATAGCATTGGACCTTTGTTGTTTGCAACGGCATTGTTTACATCAGCAGCATTTGTTAATTCTTGGAAACCGAAATTTGTTAAGTCGGCTTTCATTGGTATTACTAATTGTTCTGGATACATATTTTTAAGTTTTAAGATTTAACAATATTGATGTAGTTTAGTTCGATGTTTATGGCTAGTAGCTTATTTTTAGTGACTAATAGCCAAGCAACGCCTCCCTACAAATCAAATTTAATTCCTTGCGCCAATGGCAAGCTGTCTGTATAATTAATTGTGTTTGTTTGACGACGCATGTAGATTTTCCATGCATCTGAGCCAGATTCACGTCCTCCGCCTGTTTCCTTTTCTCCTCCAAAGGCACCTCCAATTTCAGCTCCTGATGTACCGATATTCACATTTGCAATTCCGCAATCTGACCCCGCTTGAGACAAGAATTTTTCAGCGTCTTTTAAGTTATTGGTCATAATTGCAGAAGAAAGTCCTTGGGGAACACCGTTTTGCAAAGCAATTGCATTTTCCACGCCTCCGCTATATTTCATGATGTATAAAATAGGAGCAAAAGTTTCATGCTGCACGATAGCAAAATGGTTTTCCGCTTCTACAATAGCTGGGCGCACGTAGCAACCTGATTCATAGCCTTCTCCCGACAATACTTCACCAGCAGAAACAATCTTTCCGCCCTCTTTCTGCGCTTGGTCTAGAGCATACAAATAGGCATGTACAGCATCTTTGTCTATAAGTGGTCCTACGTGGTTGTTTTGATCCAATGGGTCGCCAATTTTCAATTGCTTGTAAGCATTTGTCAAAGCGTCGCGTACTTTATCATAAACACTGTCGTGTATAATCAAACGACGAGTGGATGTGCATCGCTGACCTGCCGTTCCCACTGCACCGAATACAACACCCGGAACAACAATTTTTAAGTCGGCATCAGCTGCGATAATTACCGCGTTGTTGCCGCCTAGTTCCAGTAATGATTTGCCCAATCGCTCGCCAACAGCAGCACCAACAGATTTACCCATTCGTGTTGAACCGGTTGCCGACACCAAAGGAACGCGTTTATCGTTTGCCATTAGTTTTCCGATTTCTCCATCACCTATCACCAAACAAGAAACGCCTTCAGGTACATCATTGGCAGCGAAAACTTCCGCTGCAATTTTCTGACATGCGATGGCCGTAAGTGGCGTTTTTTCCGATGGTTTCCAAACGCAAACATCCCCACAAACCCATGCCAATGCCGTGTTCCAACACCATACGGCTACCGGAAAATTGAACGCTGAAATGATCCCAACCGTTCCTAATGGGTGGTATTGTTCGTACATTCTGTGTCCAAAACGTTCAGAGTGCATCGTTAAACCATGCAATTGACGCGAAAGACCAACCGCAAAGTCGCATATGTCAATCATCTCTTGTACTTCGCCCAAACCTTCTTGCAATGATTTCCCCATTTCGTAAGAAACCAATTTGCCTAAAGCATCTTTATGGAAACGCAACTTCTCGCCCAACTGTCTTACTATTTCTCCGCGTTTTGGTGAAGGAACCATGCGCCAAGTTTTAAAGGCTTCAGCGGCAGTTTGAATTACTTTTTCGTAGTCGTCGGCAGATGCGCCAGCCACTGATCCTATCAATTGCGCATCTACTGGTGAAAAAGAATCGAGTTTGGCACCTCTAGTGTTCAACCAATTTGAACCTGTTGATGCACCTAAATTGTTGGTCTCAATGCCCAATTGTTCTAATATCACTTGAATATCAGTTGTGTTTTGAGTTTCTGTTGTCATTTTCTGATGTTTTTTGAGAGTACAAAAATACTCATTTTTTGCGTGAATGGGTGGTGATTTGTGTTACAAAGAAAATCGCAAACGGACTTTAATTATTTATTGTTGAGCTTCTTCATTGAAATATAATTTTTCATTCACTTCATGTATCCGCGTTTATTTTCTTCATAAAATATCCGCATACGCTCCATTGGGGTCTCAATCAATCTAATTTTAAGGTGAAATCGCTACACGATTCGGCCTGTCTTGTATTGCACTAATGTCTAGAAATCATATTCTTAATTCTCTTGGCATTACCTTCATTGTCAAATATTTCACGCAATTTACTTACGCGAGAATTGATGTGTTCATCTGAGATCTCTAAGTTTTTTAAAGTATTGATTTGATCGCGCCATTCTTTGGCATTTCGACCAATCAAACACATGTTTTCTAATCCCGTACCATGTACCATTTCTGGTGTTGCCAAACAAAATCCGCCGTTAGAAAGCGCATTTAAGAGCTTATGCTTCAGTCCAGTTGCTTGAAAAGTAGGGAGCAGATTGATACGTGCTTCTCGGATGAGTTTATTTAAGCTTTCGTTGTCTGGATTTTCAATCAATTTTGGTTTTGCAGGATGATTCATCAAATAGGTCTTAAATGCCGCAGATGGGTCTTTTCCTGCAACAATTAATTCTAATCCTAAATCTTTATTCCAAACTTCGTTGAGTACAAATTCAATGCCCTTGATGTTTTCAATAACCGACAAATTGCCGTGCAACAGAGCATAATCCCCAAGACCACGCTTTCCAAATCCCCAATTCAACGGATTGAATACTGGTATATAAACGCCTTTGTTGTATTTTTTTTTAAAATAGGCATCATCGGCGTGAGATACATCTAATATTTCATCGGCCAAAGGAAAGCACCACTGTTCAAACTTTTCGAGTTTTCTCGCCTCAGAGCTGAAAAACCAACGTTTTAAAATTTTTGGTTCAATAGCAGCTAAACCTTCGTAATAATGATGCTCAATATTATGTGCTCGAACTCCAATCCAACGGTTTTTGAGTTTGGGATGACCCATAAATCCACAGGTGTGAATGCCTTCGAAAAGGATGGGGTATTGGTCACTTGTTAATCGTTTCAAAAGTGCTGGATTCATTCTCGTACGCACGATGAAAGGTGTGGGCAAAAATATTAAAAGAGGGTTGTTACTTCTTGTATAATAATGTACTTCTTGAGCCACTTCGTTGAGTTGGTGGTGGCGGCCTCTGCCATAATCGAAACAATGTAATATTACGCGAACGCCAATTTCGGAAAGTGCTTTGCAACGAAGATAAACATCAATCATTGCGCCATAATTGGCTGGGTAGGGCACGTCTAAGGAGACGATATGCAAGGTGTTCGAATCAGTCATTCAATTGATAAATCTCTTTGAGCACTCTTTCTTCATTTTCCCAAGAAAGTAAATGTGCTGCTTTTTGGCAATTGACCACAAAGTTAGCATGTTGTTGCTTGTTTGCGAGCAATTCGTTGATAAACTTTGCTAAAATTTTCGGTTCATGACTGGAAATAAAAGTGCCAACTTGGTGTTCTTGAACTACTTTTCTGATCTCAGGCAAGTCACTGCAAATTATTGGTGTTGAAGCGTGTATGTAGTCAAAAATTTTATTGGGTAAGGAATAACGGTAGTTCATATTGCTGTCTTTGTCAATAGAAAACCCCCAATCGGCGTAGTGTGTAAATGCCATCATTTCCTGATAAGGTCGTTTTCCGAAAAACAAAACGCGATCTTCCAAAAGAAGCATTTTCACCCTATTTTGTAGAACACCAATCACATCGCCCGAGCCTACTATTAGTAAAATAGCCGAATCATTCACGTACACCATCGCTTCAACCAATTCTTCAATGCCTCGGTCTACGTTGATTCCTGCACCTTGAACAATAAGTAGCGTTTTGTCTTCGGGCACACCGAGCTCTTTTTTCGATGGTATAGATTGAGGTTGCCACTTAGCAGATACATTGCGCACAACACGTACATTTTTTTTGTATTTTTTGTTGTAAAAAGCGGCAATAGAATTGTTTACCGTGTATATCGTATGTAATCTTGGGAAAATCCAGCCTTCTATTCTTTCCCAAATGCGCTTTATTCTCGGGCGCTTTAATAATTCCGGTACCTCAGTATAAAGTTCATGGGTATCGTAAATCAACTTCCGCCTGCGTATTTTAGCTGACAAATAATTGGCCAAAAGCGTATCCAAATCGTTAGATAATTGATGCGTTGCACGATGGAAAATTAGTAAAAGGAAAAGCCGAATATTGAACTCTGCATAAAAGAAAGCCCCTTTTGAGAAAATTAAACGCATTCTAGAACACCGGTAATTTCTTTTAGATAAAGGCAAGCTGTTTTTTAACTTTCTTCCAACCAAAATCACTTCAAATCCGTTGTTATGCAGAAATTTACAAACCTTATCCACGCGGTTGTCGGTGACTAAGTCGTTTGTAACGGATACGATGATTTTTTTTAGCTGCACAAGCAAATTTAGAAAGAATTATTAGGCCCCCCGATAAATGTCTTCAACCAATCTGTCGTATTTCTGCATGATGATTTTTCTCTTTAACTTCAGTGTTGGGGTTAATTCTCCTCCAACTATTGAAAATTCAGTTGGCAAGAGTTTGAATTTTTTAATTTGTTCATATCTCCCAAATTCAGCGTTAAAAAGCTCGACTTCTTTGCCTATCCGCTCGATAATTTGTTGGTTTTCAATTAATTCTTTATTGGAGCTGCCTACTTTGATGTTTTTGATTTTCGCCCATTCTCGTGTGTAGTCGTAGGCAGGGACAATCAATGCCGCTGGATGCTTTTGATTTTCGCCAATTACAATGATTTGTTCAATAAAACGAGATGCTTTGAAACGATTTTCCATCACTTGTGGAGCCACGTATTTTCCGCCAGATGTCTTGAACATTTCTTTTTTACGATCCGTGATTCTCAAATATTTTCCTTGCACAAAATCTCCAATGTCTCCTGTATGGAACCAACCTTCTGCATCCATCACTTCCGCAGTTGCTGTTGGATTGTTATAATAGCCCAACATCACGTTTGGCCCTTTAACCAGGATTTCTCCGTCTTCAGCAATTTTTACTTCAACGTGTTCAAGAACAGTGCCCACGGAACCAAAACAAAAACCATGTTTTGTACTATTTACACTTACAACGGGCGATGTCTCTGTCAATCCATAACCCTCCATTACTGGAATTTGAGCCGCCATGAAAATACGAGCAAGTCTGGCTTGTAATGCGGCACTACCTGAGGCAATCGCCTGCACATTTCCTCCTAAAGCTTCGCGCCATTTGTTAAAGATGAGTTTGTTGGCCAGTTGCAACTGTAGTCTGTACCAAGCAGATTTTCCTTCCAACTCATACTCTTCGCCTAATCTCACTGCCCAGAAGAATAATTTTTTCTTGACTCCAGTCAATTCTTCGCCTTTGGCCAATATCTTGTCGAATACCTTCTCGAGCAAGCGCGGCACTGCTGAGAAAATATGTGGTTTCACCTCGCGAATATTATCGCCAATTGTTTCTAATGATTCAGCGTAGTATATAGATGTTCCAATATACATATATAGGTATTGTAACATTCTCTCATAAATATGGCAGGCCGGCAAGAAGGTCAGTGCCCGAGTATCAAACGATGCTGGAATTCTAGGTTCGCAAGCCAACACATTGGACATAATATTGTTGTGCGTAAGCATCACACCTTTTGGATTGCCCGTAGTGCCAGAGGTATAAATAAGAGAAACTAAATCTTCTGGTTTCACAGCATCCATGCGTTTTTTTAATTCCGCGCTTTGGTCTTCTGAACCCATATCGATAACTTTTGACCAATTGTCGCAGCCCGAAACAGTTTCAAATGAATAGACATGTTTTAAAAAATCAAGTTTTGATTGTAGCGGATTTACTTTTTCAAATAACTCATCTCCTTCAATAAAACAAACTTTAATGTTCGCATCCGTGAAAATGAATTGGTAATCTGATTGAGAAATGTTTGGGTAAATAGGAACTACAATAGCTCCTGATTGTTGTATGGCAACATCGGCTATATTCCATTCAATGCGGTTTGGCGAGATCAATCCAACTCGATCACCAGGTTGAATTCCTAGTGCAATAAGTCCTTTGGCAAATTGTACCGTTTTATCAATAAATTCTTTGGTGCTAGTTTTTGTCCAAATGCCGTCTATTTTCATAGTAAAAGCATCGTCTCTAGGAAATTTTTCCAATTGACGGTAGGGGATATCAAAAAGTCGAGATGGCTTCATAGGGCTTGGTTTTCAGTGTTTTAAGCGTTTTTATAAGAACTCAAGGTCGGGCAAATTTAGACTTATTTTAATTGAAAGTGCAACGAATTACTTAAAATTTACGTTTCAACAGTTCGGGATGATGATTAATCCATTGTTATCCATATTCTTAGTTTAAATAAAATTGAATTATTTTTTGTTAGGTGTAACTTTTAGTGGTTGCATATTGTTTCAGGTTTAAAGGATTTTGAATTGACAAGAGCAGAATACAATAACGCAGTTGAATTACATTCCGGTAGGTTATACGGATATGTACTCAAATGTCTTCACGATAGTGAGGATGCGCGCGATATTGTTCAAGACAGTTTTGAGCGTTTATGGAACCATAGAAAATCGGTTGAATTTGAGAAGTCAAAAAGCTGGTTGTTTACCACCGCTCATAATGCGCTCATTAATTTTGTTAAGAAAAAATCTAGAATGGATTTGTATGACGAAAATGTGCCCGAACGTGTAGTAATGATTCAAAACAATTTCGAAATGAAAGAAATTGTGGATTTAGTTACCGAAACGCTCCCTCAAATTCAAAAGTCTATTCTGCTTTTGCGTGATTTAGAAGGTTACAATTACAAGGAGATATCTGATTTGTTAAACATTTCAGATGCTCAAGTAAAAGTGTACTTGTTTCGTGCAAGAAGAAAAATTAAAGATAATCTGACTCAATTTGCCAAATTCAATGAAATCGCCTGATAATTCAAATCTAGATCAATGGCTATTCCATTATTTCGAAGGAGACTTATCTGCTTCGGATGAGGCTATGCTCGAGGATTTTCTTTTGGAGCATCCTGAACATGATTCTTTGTTTGAAGTTTGGGGAGGATCTCGGATCAATCAAACGTTTGAGGATTATCCCGCTAGAGCAGCACTTCTTAAGCCCTTGTTTAATCCTTTAATGTTAAACCGCGTGGCGGTTTTTACCGCCATTGGAATTAATTTGACACTTGCCGCATTGCTGATCTTCGGAGATTACGCAGTATTAAAGGATAATTCGGCCAAAGAGTTCATAGAATTACCGCAATTTAATTTCGCTGCGCAACAAAACTCAAATTCGACTGACGTGAATGCATCAGCGTTGACAGAGCGTACAATTTCAGGTGAAAACTTAGTGAATAGTGCGAATGTTATTTCAAACAACGGATTCACTCTTGAAAACACGAATACTTCTTTGAGCTTTGGTAACCCAGAGTTTAACGAATTGTCGGAAAGTCAAGATTCACATATTGACAGGTCAATAGAACCTAGTGAAAATTCTGCGCCGATTTTGGCAATTCAAAGTAACGACCATTCTACTGTTCAAAGTCAAAGTGTTGAATTGCAAGAAATTGCTTCTAGCGTAGAAGGGGAATTAGAAGCGGTAGAAGAATTTGTAGTTCATGAAGAAAACACGACAGATGTCAAGCAGAATAGCTCTGAGAGTTCCTCGGCTAATGTTGAAGGAGTTCCGAACAATATCAAATCTAGATCAGAGGTCCGAGAGAAAAAATTGTTTCACTCTAAAAACAGATTCAAGAGCGGCGATTTATTGTTAACAAACTCTAGAAACCCAGGATATTTAGTTCCGGGTATGACCAGCAATCAAATTAATTTTGCGCATACGGCATCCGATTTCTCTAATACGCTTTACAGCAATTCATACATTCAATGGCCTGGCCAACAGAGTGCGATGGTGTCTAATCTAATTGGATTTGATGCATTCCTTCCTAACGCAAAAAGTGGAATTGGTATTCAAATGCTTTACAATCGTAGTTTCAATGGGTCAATCAACCAATTTGAGTTGGCTGCAACCTATTCCCCTAAATTTTTCTTAACTAAAAACATTGTTTTAGAGCCTGCAGTTCGATTCAAAATGGGTGGCACAGGTATAAATAGGACTGAGATTACACCTGGCACTTGGGTTGAATTCGACCGCCCAAATTCATTTGTTTATGCTCAGCAGCAACAGAATGCACAAGTGAATAGAAGTATTCAACAAGATTTTGGACTCGGATTCTTGCTCAATACCAAATGGGGTTTTGTAGGTGCAAATGCAGATAACTTAATGGGCTCGAAAAATCAAGCATTACATTTTGGCAATCCGGTTTATGAATCTAGAAATCCGTTATTTTTTAATGCAGTTGCAGGAACAGAATATGAGTCTTTAAACAAAAAACTGAGATGGTCGGGGCACTTAGTGTATCAACGCTCTGGAGATTTGAATAAATTTTGGTTTGGTACAAGAGTTAAATATAATTTTTTATCTTTGGGCGCTTCAGTTTCGAGCACCGCCGAACCAATGATGAGCTTAGGGTTGATGTTTAGGGATTTATCTCTCTTTTATTCAACCGATTACGCATACAGTAGATTGTCTGAACAAAGACATTTAAGTCACCAATTGACTGTACGTATTTTGCTTAAAGAAGGTAGATTGAAAAAACTGATGTTAAATTAAATTATGATGAAAAAGCTAGCTGTTGCTTTAATTTTATTGGGAGGAATGGGAATGAGTCACGCTCAAGATCCTATTTTTACGCAATTCTACGCGAATCCCTTGTATTTGAATCCTGCGCTTGCTGGAACAAATATTTGTCCGCGCTTTCAAATGAACCACAGAAACCAGTGGCCATCTTTGTCTGGAAATTTTGTTACGAATGCTTTTTCGTATGACCAATATTTCGAGGCAATCAATGGTGGTTTTGGCGTTCAAGCTATGCACGACATGCAGGGCCAAGGAACTATCCAAGAAGTGAATTTGGCTGTCCAATATTCTTATCACCTTAAAGTGACTAGAAAATTCACTCTTCTTTTTGGCGGTCAGGCTATGTATGGTCAAAAGTTTTTGGATTGGGACAAACTAACTTTCGGTGATATGATTGACCCAAGAAGAGGTTTTATCTATCAAACAGGCGATGTGCGCAGAGGTGGATCTAAAGGGTATTTTGACGTGTCTGCAGGTATTGGTGGTTTTACAAAGAATTTCTATTTCGGTGTGGCAGCACATCATTTAAATAGACCAAATGTTTCTATGATTATTGGTCGTAGTCCATTGCCTATGCGATTTACTGCTCACGCTGGCGTTGAAATTCCAATTGGTAAGCGTTCAAAATATAGCAATCCAGTAACTATTTCACCAAACATTGTTTACCGCTATCAGCAAGGTTTTATGGAGATGAACTTGGGTACATATGTTAAATATGAGATGTTTACGTTTGGCGCTTGGTTTAGAAATCGCGATGCTTTTATCTTGACTTTTGGTCTTTCTACCAGCAAATTTAAAGTAGGTTATAGCTACGACATAACTGTTTCTAAATTGACCAACCAGTCTGGTGGTTCTCACGAAGTATCTTTGGGCTTGTTCTTGAAGTGTAAGCAAAAAAGCAAGAGATTTAGAACGATTTCTTGTCCATCTTTCTAGGCCAATACTATGCATTTTTAGCCTTCAGGCTTTGTTCCTCAAGTAGATTGTTTACTTTTGCCGTATGGAACAAACCAAACCTGTGAGATTGATTTTTTTGGACATCATGCGCTTTATAGCTCTATTCATGATGATTCAAGGTCATACAATTTATGCATTGTTGAACACTGAAATTCGCGATGGTTCCTCTTTTCATATTTGGACATTATTACGTGGATACACAGCCCCATTTTTCATGATTATTGCGGGAGCGGTTTTCACGTTCCTTCTTTTACAACAAGACCGAACCAAGGTTAAGGGAAATGTACGCATCAAAAAAGGGTTACTCAGGGTTGTTACTTTACTTTTTTGGGGCTATTTATTGCATTTTCAATGGCAAAGCCTGTCTAGCCCTGTTTCTCAAGGTTTGATTGATAACATGGTTTCTGTTGATGTGCTGCACATGATTGGCCTTGGTTTGCTTGCAGTGATTGGGGTTTATGTTGTTGCCCGAAGACAAATTGGTTTGCTTGCATTGGTGTTTTTAACTCTTTTTTTTACTGTGGTTTTTTTGACTCCAAAATTTACCAAGCAAAACTATCACGAGTATCCTGAATTACTTCTTTCTTATAACCAACTTGGTGTTGAGTTAATTGGAAATTACAAGGATTCGGTTCATCCATATCATTCCACTTCACAAAACGAAGTTTTTGTACAGTCAGTGCGTGGTGGAAGTAAAGCGGAGGCTATGGGCATCCAATCGAATGACGTTCTTGTTGCAATGGGATATCAAAACATCGATAGTATTTCTGGTTTATATTTGGTTGAAACACGACAGATGTACAACACTTTTGCTGATATCGTTGTTGTGCGTGGAGGTGATACTTTAAAGGTGCCTTATCTTTATGAAAGGCGAGCCAAAGTTTTTCCAAACGCGCTAACCATGTGGGTCAATTCAAAGCCCACTTATGCTGGGAAAACATCCCTTTTCCCTATTTTTCCTTGGCTGAGTTACATACTTTTCGGCGCTTTTTTCGGTGCAATTTTGGCTTGGATGAAAGATCGTGGAACGCTTTTTAAATTCTTAGAATTAAAGCTTTTGGCTATAGGCTTATTCTTTATTGCTCTTTCTATGCTAGGAACTTATATGGAACTTCAATGGTATGGTAAAAACAATTTTTGGGGAGTAACACAAGGTATGGGTTCAAGTTTTACTTTGGTTTTTCATCGTATTGCCGTGGTAATTCTCGTTGGTTCGGTATGCGCTTTTTTAGCTAGATTTATTAAGCAACTGCCCACATTGATGAATCAAATGAGTCGCAATACCCTATGGCTCTATGTTGGTCATTTGATTGTACTTTATGTTGTTCGTCCAAAGTTTAACAATGAACGATTTGATGTGATACCTGTTATGTTTTTTGTCGCGCTCATGTATGCGCTCATGATCATACAAACCTTAATCATCGAAAAAAAGAATGAATTCAAGACTTGGAGGGCCTATCTGAAATTTACTTTTGGTAAATTAAAAGAGCTGCTGCCGCTTAAGCGATAATCGTAAAGTTATATTATTTTTGTAATCCTTTTTATGAATAATCCTTCACGTTATACCATTACTGCTGCTTTACCTTATGCCAATGGACCATTGCATTTGGGTCATGTCGCGGGTGTATATTTACCAGCCTCAATCTTTGTTCGATTCCTAAGAATGAACAACCAAGATGTTGCTTATATCTGTGGTTCGGATGAACACGGTGCGGCAATTACTCTAAGAGCCAAAAAGGAAGGCATTTCTCCACAAGAAATTGTAGACAAATACCATCAAATAATTAAAGATGCACTCGAGAAATTTGAAATAGCACCTGATATTTTTCACAGAACGACTGCCGATATTCATAAGGAAACAGCACAAGACTTTTTCAAGACGCTGAATGAAAATGGTAAGTTCATCGTTCAAACAACAGAGCAATATTTTGACGAAGAATTTCAACAGTTTTTGGCAGATCGATATATAACGGGTACTTGTCCAAAGTGTGGACATGTCGATGCTTATGGTGACCAGTGCGAAAAATGTGGTTCTGCTCTTAGTCCAACTGAATTGATTGAGCCCAAATCATCATTGAGTGGTACCAAACCCATTTTAAAGGAAACGAAGCATTGGTTTTTGCCAATGAATGATCATGAGGTATGGTTGAAGCCGTGGATTCAAGAAGGTCTTTTGGATGGTAAAATTCAGCACGATCCTAAACTATGGCGCAATCAAGTGGTCGGGCAGTGCATGTCGTGGATTGATGGAGGTCTGAAGCCACGTGCCATGACACGAGATTTGGATTGGGGAATCCCAGTTCCTGTTCAAGGTGCCGAGGGAAAGGTACTGTATGTTTGGCTCGATGCTCCGATAGGTTACATTTCTGCTACCAAGCAATGGGCTATTGACAATGGAAAAAACTGGGAGGATTATTGGAAAAACGAAAACACCAAGCTTGTTCATTTCATTGGGAAAGACAACATAGTTTTTCATGCCATTATTTTCCCGATTCTACTCAAAGCTCATGGTGAATTTATTTTGCCAGATAATGTTCCTGCCTCTGAATTTTTAAATTTAGAAGGGGATAAATTTTCCACGTCACGAAATTGGGCGGTTTGGCTGCACGAATATTTGGAGCGTCATCCGAATAAAATTGACGAATTAAAATATACACTTACGGCAATAGCTCCTGAATCGAAAGATGCTGAGTTTACTTGGAAAGAATTTCAGGCACGCGTGAATAATGAATTGGCAGATGTTTTGGGTAATTTTGTGAATCGTGCTTTGGTGTTGACGCATAAATATTACGATGGACATGTTCCGGCCTGCGGTGATTTACTTGACTCTGACACAGAAGTTTTGCTGGCATTTGCTGAAATCCCAAATAAAATTAGAGACTTGATGCTACGCTACCGCATACGTGAAGCACAAGCGGAAGCTTTAAATTTAGCTCGTTTAGGGAACAAGTTTCTGGCAGACACTGAGCCGTGGAAGTTAATTAAAACCAATCCTGAGCGTGTAGCGACAATTATGAATATCGCTTTGCAAATTACTGCCAACCTGAGTATCGTCTTACAACCATTTTTGAATAAAACGGCGCATTCGTTGTCTCATTTCTTGAATTTTTCATCCATTCAATGGAGCGATGCCGGAAGGGCAGATTTGCTAGCGGCAGGACACAAAATCAATACGCCAGAAATCTTGTTTGAAAAAATAGACGATGCATTTGTAGAAGCTGAAGTTGAATCGCTTAATACTAGTGATACGTTGAATTCATCCCAAACAAACCAAGTAACCCCTCAAAAAGAGGGAATCACGTACGACGACTTTGTGAAAATGGACATCCGCACCGCAATAATATTGGAAGCCGAACGCGTGCCCAAAGCGGATAAATTATTAAAGCTTTTGGTAGATACGGGTGTAGATAAACGCACTATTCTGTCGGGTATTGCAGAACATTACGCCCCTGAAGATATCATTGGGCAGCGTGTTGTGGTCCTAATCAACTTAGCTCCAAGGAAAATCCGTGGTATCGAATCGCAGGGTATGATTTTAATGGCCGGAACGGATGATAAACTCTCATTTGTGCAGAGTTTAGACGATTTGGGGAACGGGGTAGGTGTGCTATAGTGATTGATCTCCGTTGAGCTAAAGCATATTTGTCTAACTCTAGTTTTTTGCAAAGAATCTGGTGATGAGGTCCTCTAGTAGTATTTTTTTTAGTCCATTCATTAAACTAGGCGCATCATTAATTTTATTTGCAGTTTTGTTTTCCAGAATTAGTTCGAACTTTCAATAATTTTGTGGAATTTAGATTAATTTGCATCATATTATATGAAAACAATCCTCTAAGACTTGGACAGCAAAACAACATACAAACAAATGACTGACAGTCAATTGATTGCTAAATATAAGCAGTCAAGTGTGAATGATGTGATTGGCGAATTTTATCAGAGGTACGCGCATCTAGTTTTTGGTGTATGCTTGAAAATATTGAAAAATAAGCAAGAATGCGAGGATATGGTGATGGTGATTTTTCAACAACTCGGCGAAAAATTGCTGAAACACGACATTCAGTATTTCAAATCATGGTTGTATCAACTTACGAGAAATGACTGTTTGATGTTGTTGAGAAAAGGTAAAAACGTGAAGCATGAAGATTTTGTAGAAGGCTTGCATGAAAGTATTGATAATAATGATGTGCCTATGCAAAAGTTGGATTGCTTCGAATTGAACCTTCAAAAAGCAATGTCCGAATTGAAAACCGAGCAGCGTATTGCTCTCGAGTTGTTTTACGAAAAGGAATGGAGCTATGTTGAGATAAGCAAGGATACTGGTTGGGATCTAAATAAAGTGAAAAGTTATATCCAAAACGCTCGACGAAATTTAAAATTGATTTTACAAAATTTATGTCATGGAAGCGAATTTGATTCATAAAATATTTGGTCGAAAGGAGCCCTTGAATCGCAGCGATTTGCAAAATTTGCTCGACCTACAAAATGATTCCCTCATCACCAACAATAGAGCTGCCAAACTTCTACAATCCGACTTCGAGTCTGATGCACTAGATGGTTTTATCCAACAGGGTTTGTCTGTCCGCGACTTGGATCAATTAGACGCCCGGTTTAAGAAGGCACAGGGCGAGGGCATTAGTGGAGATGCCTTTAACTTTTTCTTTTTAAGCACTTGGTTTATTGGACTTGCATGCGTTTTTTTCTTGGCATATTTTTTAAATAAGACCGAAACGATCGCATCTATTAAACTTGTTACAGTAGAACCGCAAATTTTAGAAGTATCAGAAAATGATAAGGATTATGAATTGGATTTTGCGCCATCAATCGAATATTTTTCTGTTCCAAATTCTATCTCAAAAGCCAATAGCACTGCACAATTAGTCGAAAATACATCGGATGACGTTCGACAAGATGTGCCATTGCGCATGGAACAAATACAATCTGATCTTATTTTGAGCAGAGCTAAGGTGTATAATATACGCAAGCCTCGTGCTAAAGAAGTGATATTGGCCAATTATATTTTCATCGATTATCGAGGTCTTAGAAGAGGCCTAGAAAATATAGAGGACATTAATCTCTCTGGTACTCCGGCAAACGCAGCTCATGCGAATAATATGTCGGATGATGACCAGATAGTCTTTGTGGCAAATCAAGTAGAAATTACTTACCATGACTATCTTAAAGAGACTGCTATTATTCTTGAAAAAGGAAATATTTCTATTGCTCTAAAGCGGTTTGAAATCATTTTGTCTAATTACTCAAACGATGAGAATGCTCTGTTTTATCTGGCTTATTGCCAATTTAAGATGAAAAAGTATAGCGAAAGTCTAGAATACCTTACTCAATTGAAGCAGGCCGCATTCGGAAATTTTGATGAGGAATGCGACTGGTATATGTTGAGATGTTATCAAAAATTGCAGCGTTATTCAGAAGCCGATAAATTGGCTGAATCTATTGTGGAGCGGGGAGGATTCTACAGCGAACAAGCACGCGATTTTCTCAAAAGGCGTTTATAATCTCGTTTGACTTTGCCTTTTAAATGTTTGTTGTTGGCATAGAGAATAAATTCAAAATAACGATTTTTCCAACGTTTATTCAAATCTCTGTTTTCTTTTCTTAAGCGTTTGGTGATTTCCTTGAAATTTGGCTCTTTATTGTTTATCCAATGATGAAAAGTGCGCACTGCTAATTCATGCTGAAGTTCTGGAACATAAATTTTGTATTTGAAAATGAGCAACTTGGATAATTCTCGAAAGGCTTCACAACCCCAATCATAGCGCATAAGGCCGTATTCTTTGTTTAGCGCGTAGGAAGTAGCTGGGTCAATTGTGAGCGTTCTGAATTTTTGCAGTTTACTACTATCTCCAGTTAGAAAAACGCAAAATGCGTCTTCTAAGTTGCGTGGCTTTACATTACCATATTTATAGAACGCATAATTGCCGTTGGCCAGAAAACGTAAACAAGATGCATAAATAAAATTTGAGTCTGCACGGTGTTGTGAAAATATTGGTCCGCTGCAAGAGATTATTAAAAATGAAATTGTCAATGCTTGTAAATATAGTTTTTTCATAGTCCTATAACGTTGGGTGTTTGAATGGTTACTTATCTAATGGCTCTAGGATTGAACAAAACATATCCATAGCTCAACAGAAATGAAAAGGGCTTGTTCTGTTCAGGAAAGTAGTTCGCAGTAGCACGAAATGGACCAATAGGCGATTGGAAAATTAGAGAAGCTGAACCCATGAATTTAGGCAAAAGCTTATATTGTGAATAACCGAAACCTCCTTCGTCAAAACGACGCAGAACCACAATAGGTTGAAAAGCGTATGTGTCTATTCGTATTTCAAAACGATTCATAACTTTAAAAATCTGATTCATTCCGGCCGCGATATACTGAGGCGTGCGATATTCTGCTAAAAAATAGCTTCCAGCATCAGGGATTGGCGCAAATTCAGTCAATTGAAGCAGTGTGGCAACATAATTTCTTAAAAGTGACTGACTATTTAATACACCTAGCCCATGCAAGCCAAAAGTGTATTTCTTTCCAGTGGTAAAGTATTTTCTCATTTCCACTTGAATGTTTATCCAATCGTGCAAGAAATATTCATCATAAGGCACTGGGGCTGTTGAACCAGAAACCGTGTGTTCAACACCTTGTACGTACCGCAACCGTAAATTAAATTGACTGCCTTCGGATGCAAATTGTTTGCGGTTTAAAGAGTTGTGCTCAATAAATACCTGAACAGTATTACCATACAAATTGGTGAAATCGGCAGTATCTGCAAAGGTAAATTCATCTGTTTGATAATAGCGGTCATTCAAGTCGAAACGTCGAAAATCAATACCAGCTCGAACCGTCATAGAAAGTGGAAATTTGATTCCAACGCCGTAATACATTTCTTCTTGAACCAAAAATGAAGGTCGAACAGGCTCGAAAAATGTAGCAAAACTTCGGAAATAATCCCATCGATTCAACACGAAATAGGGAGAAATCACAAAGGGGATTGTACTTGGAATATGAAAATCGAGACTGGCCTTTCCTGACCCATAAAATTTCCCAAAATAAGATTCAACATGTGCTCTCCAAGCAAATTTATTGATGTGGTAGTAAGTAAATCCTACATAACCCATATTCACTGGACGCGAAGAAAAATGACCGCCAAGTGATAGTGTAAACTCTTTCGACTTTTTTATTTGAAGTTTTAAATTATAGGTCGAATCTTCTTTTAATTGAATTTCTGGTAATACGTATCGTATTTGCGGCGTGCTATAAAGCTGAAAGTATTGCTTCTTCAATTCTTCATCAGTCATCGAGGTTTTTTCTAGTTTTTTCTGCATTGGGTATTTAACAAATGGGGCATTCTTTTTTTTGTTGAAAGACGCCTCAACACTCGTTATTTTTAAAGGAACAATTTTTTCTTGAAATAACTTTCTTTTAAGTAGACGCTCTTCTGGTGTCACTTCGAGATGAACAAATAAACGAATTGAGTCGATCATTTTTAGCGTATTGTCATAACCGATCTGTATGGCTTCTTGTACTTTTTCGAAGTCAAAAGTGCCAATATCCATCTCGTGCTTTACCATAATTCCCGCCTCACAAGGAATTTCAAATTTCGTTTCTCGAACAGTTGCCGCTCGCATCTGCGACATTAAATCGTCTTCATAAGGTGTGATAGAGTTGTCGGAAACGTTTGAGCCAATTATGAAATCTGGATTGAAGTCGTAGTACATCACATCCGATGGAAAGTTATTATATAAACCACCGTCGAACAACAATACCCCGTCAATACGAATCGGGTTCAGGTAAAATGGATATGTCATAGATGCCCGTACACAATGATTCAAATGACCATTTCTAAAGATGACCTCTTTTTTCTTTTTGATATCTGCTGCAACACAGCGAAACGGCACATAGAGACTATCAAAGTTTTGGTGTCGTGATGCGCTAACTAAGCCAAAAATTCTCAGCATTTCGAAATCGAATAAAGCTGGAGTGAGTAAATTTGTAGGTAAACTTTTTGAAAATACACTGTCTTTTCTGAAGCTTAGATTAATTAATGATGCATTCTCATCCTCTCTCCGCAAATTGAACTTGTATTTTCTATCTATTTCGCCATTCGCCATTTTAAAGAACTCTTTCGATAAGGAAATCGATTCTATTTGTTGAACTGATAGTCCACATGCATACATGGCTCCAACGAGCGCTCCTGCTGATGTGCCCGTAATATAATCGATGGGAATATTGTGTTCTTCAAGTGCTTTTAATACGCCAATATGAGCAAATCCAGCTGCACCCCCACCACTCAGAACAATTCCAACCCGTTGAGCTTTCAAAGAATGAACAGTAAATAGTGTGAATGTTATTAGTAAGACAAAGCGCATATTCTGGAATATAGTGAACAAATTTAAACAATTTTATGCAGTCCCATCAATCAAGAATTTTGAAAAGCTACAATGACCTACCCTTTACTTGTATATTTTTTTATAAACGTTATGTCAGGTTGCTTATTGTTTGCGTAATTTTATTTTAACGCTTTAGTTTTTAATCACTCCAACACTTTTTTGGATATAGAAATTTAGCTTGGAAATAAGCTACCTTTGTGTTATGAATTCAATATTTGATCAAAGTAAACTTACAATAACCCTTAAGACTGTTTTTGGGCTAGAGCCCGCCTTGGAGCAAAACCTTCAGGAATTAGGCTATACCGATTATCAAGTGCTCAATAGAGCGGTGCAATTAATTGGAAATTGGGAGGATGTTTATTTTTTGAATCTAAACGTGCGTTGCGCTATCAGTGTTTTGGTTGAAATGGTTCACTTCCACTTTGATGACAAAGATGAACTATACAAAAATGTACGCTCAATCAATTGGCCAGAAGTTTTTCATGTGAACAAAACCTTTGCGATTCGTGGTTTCGTAAGCTCAAGTTTGTTTCCAAATACACAGTTTCCTATGTTGCTCGCGAAAGATGCTTTGGTGGATGATTTTCGGGCAAGAACAGGTATTAGGCCCAATGTAGATTTGAAAAATGCCCAAATAGTCTTGGATTTGCACATTCAAGAAAAACATTGTACAATTTCTTTAAATACTTCAGGTGATCCGCTTTTCAAACGCGGTTATCGGTCTGAAGCTGGAATTGCTCCATTAAATGAAGTCGTGGCTGCTGGTCTTATTTATTTATCTGGTTGGGACAGAAAGTCGGCTTTTGTTGACCCAATGTGTGGCTCAGGAACTCTCGCAATTGAGGCGGCAATGATTTCCAGTAATACGCCGGCAGGTATTTTAAGAAATGAGTTTACTTTTATGCATTTGTCAAATTTTGATCGCAATTTGTGGAATCATATTTATGAGTCATCGAAAGCCAAAATGACTAAGGTTGTATCTAAAATTTTTGCTTCCGACCAAAGTGATGCCGCGGTGAATAAAGCAAGAAGAAATATTCGTGCTTTACCTTTTGCCAGAAATATTGAATTGGCGGTTTGTGATTTTTCTGACGTCAAAAAGCCAGAATCAACAGGTGTTGTTATTACAAATCCGCCTTATGGGGAAAGAATCGGCGACCATGTTGAAGAACTTTACAAAGAATTAGGGGATTGGATGAAACAGCAAATGACAGGTTATGATTGTTGGGTTTTGTCATCCAATATCGATGCGTTAAAATCTGTAGGTTTGAAGCACAACAAAACAATCAAATTGTTTAACGGTAGTTTGCCCTGTGATTTTAAAAAATACAGCATTTTCGACGGAAGCAGAAATAAGAATCAGGTGGATTAAAACAATTCCGCAATGATTCGATCGACGCTATATCCTTCAGCTTCTGCACGATAATTGCGTACAATTCTGTGTCGCAATATTGGCATAGCTACGGCACGAACATCTTCGATATCAGGTGCATACTTGCCTTTTATTGCTGCGTGTGTTTTAGCAGCAATAATCAAGTTTTGAGATGCACGAGGACCAGCACCCCAAGAAATGTATTTTTTCGTCAACTCTGGAGCGCGTGGATCATCTTTTCTCGTTTTTGCAACCAAACCAACAGCATATTCCAAAACATTGTCTGTTACAGGTAAATCACGCAAAATCGTTTGATAATTCATGATTTCTTCGGAAGTCATTTGAGCTTTCACCTCAGGTGTGAAATTCGCCGTTGTAGCTTTAACAATGTTTACCTCTTCCTCGAAACTTGGATAATCTACCCATACGTTAAACATAAATCTATCTAATTGAGCTTCTGGTAAAGGATAAGTCCCTTCTTGCTCTATAGGATTTTGAGTGGCCAAAACGAAAAATGGGGACGGCAATTTGTAAGTCGTCCCTGCAGTAGTTACTGACTTTTCTTGCATCGCTTCGAGCAAGGCAGCTTGAGTTTTAGGTGGTGTTCTATTAATCTCATCTGCCAACACAATATTGTGAAAGATTGGACCTTTGATAAATTTAAAATGTCTGATCTCATCCAAAATTTCAGAACCTATGATGTCTGATGGCATCAAGTCTGGTGTAAATTGAATTCGATTTGATGTTAAACCGAGGGATTGTGATATTGTGCTTACTAAAAGTGTTTTTGCTAAACCAGGTACACCGACCAACAAACAATGTCCATTCGAAAAAATAGAAATCAAAACCTCTTCTACTACTTTGTCTTGACCAACAATTACTTTGTGTATTTCTTTAGAAAGCTTTTGGTAGTCTTGTGAGAATTGATCAATCTGCTGCGTTGTTGACATAAATAAAAATTTTAATTGTAAATTTAAGAGATTTATCGGATTCTTAGGGATTCAATTTGATCCATTTGTAGTTGAATGCACAATTAGAATAATCTCGCGCCACACGAATGAAGGCGTTGCCTATCTTTTCATTTACCCATGCCTCAACAATTTCTTGTCTTTTTTTATTGAGAGCAGCATTTTGAATCAACTGATAATCGTCTTCAAGACTGGCTCGGTGTGGTGTTGTTCGATCCGACAAACGAACTATTCGAACACCTTGTTTGCTTTCTACCATGTTGTCGTAAACTGTAGGTGCAGAAATCTCCCCAGGTCTCATGGAAGCAATAATTATGGCAATTTGTCGGTCAATTTGATTTAGGTCTTCTAAATCCCAAGTAGGTTCCCCAGTGTAAGGATTTGGTAAACGACCGTTGTTGTTTTTTGTTGACGGCTCATTAGAATAAAGAGAAACAGCTTGATCCCATGTCAATTCACCATTGCGTAAACTCCTGTAGCACTCCTCGATTCTTGCTTCCGCCTTGGAATATTCAGCGTCAGAAACTTCGGGTATTAAGAGAACATGACGACAGGTGTATGCATCGCCTTTTCTGCTTTCCAATTTCATTATGTGGTAACCAAATTGTGTCTGAAATACCGGAGAAATCTCACCTATTTGCATTGAAAATGCCATCGCGTCAAATTCTTTTACCATTTGACCTCGGTATCCTTCGATCAATCCGCCTTCAGCCCGCGAGCCTGGGTCTTCACTATTTTTTACAGCCTCAGAAGCAAAAGAGGAGTTTCCAGTAACAATACGTTTACGAATTTCTTCGAGCTTTCGCTTCGTTTTATCTCTGTCGGCATCAGTAATATTTGGGTATATAACAATTTGTTGTAGGCTTACACGTGCGTTGATTAGGGGTAATGAATCCCTAGGAATACTTTCAAAAAACTCTTTAACCTCACGAGGTGTAACCGCTATATTCTCTGTAATGAGTCGTTCCATTTCTTGGGCAACCATACGTTCGCGAATTAAAATTCTGAATTCTGTTTTAATTTCAAAAACACTTTTTCCGTAAAATTCCTCTAATTTTTCCCTTCCTCCAATCTGAGATTCAAAATAGCGAATACGTTGCTCCAATTCTGCCTCAACCTGTTGATCAGACACCATAACGCTATCCAATTCTGCTTGGTTGAGAAGCAAGCGCTGAAACATCAATTCTTCTAAAATTAAGCAATCCGTTTCTTCTGTGATTTCAATTTTTTGTGAAATGAGTTGCAGCTTTTCTTCTTGAATTTCAGAGTATAAAATAACTTTGTCTCCAATTTTGGCTACAACTTTATCTACTATTTGAATCTGAGCCCAAGAAAGGCTCGACAGACACAAACTAGCGAAAATGATATTCAATTTCATCATGATTTTTTAATTTATTCGCGTAATATTCTTTTGCTTTTTGGCGCAATTCTAATTTTCTATTGAGAATAATTCTATATCTAATACGCTCTTTTTCGAATGTAAACGGTGAGGGCGTGTTTTTTAGTCTATAATCAATGATATTTATGAAAAATAAATATCCATTTTCTTCAAATACTTTTTTCGTTTTCGCTGTAACAAAACGTTCTACATCTAAATAATCTACTGGAAGCTCTTTCAAAAAATCTTCAAAAGAAATCCAATTGGTGTTGTTGTAATAAAATGCAGAAGCATATTGATTGGCGTATTGAGTAATCTTTGCCGTATCCGAAGTATTATTGAGCAGATACATTTTGCGTATTAACTCAATGTCGGGCGCCATGCTCGGAATCTTCAAATAAAGCAATTTTACTATGTAATCGTTCAATAGAAACTCTTGGATGTGTTCTTCATAGTATTTCTTTAAATCTTCTTCCGATACCAATGTGTCTAACTGCTGTTCAATCCATGAATTTTCTAGTTCAAAGAGAATCAGTGATCCTTTGTAATCAGCAGCACGAAGCTCAACTAGTTGCTGTTGGTCAGCGCTTAAACTGTCCCACATGCCCTGTGCCAACTGCATATTTATCCATGCCTCTATGATTTCATCACGTTCGATTTCTGTAAATTCTGTCTTGCCAAGTATCAATGCTATCTGATCTTCGTACAGCGTTTCGTCTCCCACAGTTACCAGAGCATTACGCTCGTTGGAGCCACATGACTGCCAACAAAGAAACAACAGGGATATTATGACAAAGGCTGAGAGGCGCAAATTCAGAGTTATTTACCAATATTATACAACACGTCTTGATTGATGATCACAGCATATTTGGCATACAAGTCTTCAAGCCATTGTTGCTCTAAGAATTGCTGGTATGCAGCTGTTACAGCGCCTCGAGTTTCATCAAGTTCTTTTACTTTTGATGGGATACTTTCTTTATTCACCACAACATAAAACTTACCTTTGAATTCATACACTTCATTTATTCCTAACACAAAAGTTCTTCCTTTCAAATAGTCGGTGTTTGAAATTTCAAGTTTCTGTGAACGTAGCACAACGTTTAATGCAGACTTTCCATTTGCGATTTCTGTTATTTCTTTGGCTGTTTTTCCAGAATTGATCAACTTAATAACTTCAATAGTGATTTCGCGTGAGTCACATACATAGATATCGGCATCAATTCTTTCTCCCCAAGTAAATTGGCTGCGATTAGCATCAAAGTAAGTGCGCAATCCAGCTGTATCTCTTAATGCTTTATTCCATACTTTGTCGTTCATGATTTCATAAAGTAATACACCGTCGTGATACTCGGTCATCAATGCACGAAATGCAGGATATTTTGTTTCCAATTGCGCCTCCTCATAAGCCAAAAGTTGTTCGTCTATAAAGTCTGAATACTTGGAGTTTATAAAAGATTTTGCGTCCAAATGTGCTGGAATTGTCGTGAAACCACTTAAATAGTCAGTAAAGTCGGCTCTGTTGATTTGCACCGTGCTGAATGTAAACATAATCGGATTTTTCTTCGAATTGGCGAAAACCCATTTTCCGTCAACTAGTTTAGCCTTTTTAACAAACCATTTTAATTGCTTCTTGCCATAATCTGTCAGTTTATATTCTTTTTTCAATTTCTCTATAAATGACTTTTGAGTGCTCAATGCACGTTCATCTTTGTTCACTCGCTGTTGAATCTCTTTCTCAAGTGATTCAAATGATTCAATTCCTTTAACATCAAGTCTTTTCACTAAGTGCCAACCGTAAGCGGTTTTTACAGGCTTTGAATACCCACCATTTTCAGCTATAGAAAAGGCTGCATCTTCAAATTCCGGAACCATTCTTTGACGACTTCCTGTTCCAAATTCTGGCAATTTACCTCCAGAGTTTTTGGAATTGAAATCTTCAGAATATTTCATTACCAAGTCTTCCCAAGATTCCCCAGATTGAAGTTTTTCGTATATCTCAAAAATCCTTTTTTCTGCGTTCGCCTTGGTTTCATCATCAGCATCTTGTCTTACCACAATCATCAAATGTGCCGCAGAAATAATGCCACGAGCAACTCTTCTATCATTCACTTTAACTAAATGGTATCCAAATTTAGTGCGAACAGGCATACTTACTTCTCCAACAGCTGTATTGTAAGCAGCACTTTCAAACGGGTAAACCATTTGAAATGCGGAGAAATAACCTAAATCACCACCATTTTGACTAACTGATTCGTCCTCTGAACCATCTTTTCCTTTTGCAACTTGTTCGAAATCCTCACCTTTAATGATTCTCTTTCTTAGCTCCATGATTTTATTGTAAGCCAATATGGTGTCAGCAGGTAAAGCATTTTCAGCTGTGCGAACTAAAATATGACTTGCACTTACCTCCATGCGCATGCGTTCATATCCCTCTTTTACCAAGGCTTTGTTTTTCGCTGAATCTATTAAGTATGGAGTTGCCAATTGACGTCTGTATCCATCTAGTTCAGTGCGTAACTTCGGAATCGAATCGTAGCCAAGGCTTTCAGCTTCAATTACTTTTAACTTGAATTTTTTAAACAATTCCATGTATTCGTCTAATGAGACTTTGTCATACTTAGGGTTGGGATTGTTCTTCAAATAGATTTGCAGAAACTCTGACTGGGTAACGGCACGATCACCAACAAGCATCAGTACGGGGTCCTGCTGTGCATAAAGATTTAGTCCGACTACAAATGCAATGACAAGGGTGATTTGTTTTCTCATAATTTATTAGTTAAGGTTGAATTTGTTATTTTATACTGTAATTAGGGGCTTCTCGAGTAATCGTAACATCATGAGGGTGCGATTCGGTTATTCCTGCATGTGTGATTCGCACCATTCTAGCTCCTTTTAATCTTTCTATATTTGGTGCACCGCAATATCCCATTCCGGCTTTTAATCCACCAACAATTTGATACATGACTTCAAAGAGTTTGCCTTTATAAGGTACACGCCCTGAAATGCCCTCTGGAACTAGTTTTGCAACGTCATCTTCGCCATCTTGAAAATATCGATCTTTTGATCCTTTTTGCATCGCTTCCAATGAACCCATGCCTCTGTAGGACTTAAATTTTCTTCCTTGATATATAATTGTTTCTCCAGGCGATTCTTCAGTTCCAGCAAACATGGAACCAACCATCACGGAATCTGCACCAACTGCTATTGCTTTTACTATATCTCCCGTATAGCGAATTCCCCCGTCAGCAATTACTGGCACACCAGAGCCTTCAATGGCACGGGCTACATCGTTGATTGCTGTAAGCTGAGGAACTCCAACACCAGCAATGATTCTTGTTGTACAAATTGAGCCTGGCCCTATGCCAACTTTTACTGCATCTGCACCAGCAGCCACCAAATACCTTGCTGCTTCTGCAGTTGCGATGTTTCCAACAACGACATCAATATCAGGGTAAGCATGTTTCACTGCCTTTAGCTTTTCGACTACGCCTTGGGTATGGCCGTGCGCGGTGTCAATAACGACAGCGTCAACTCCAGCATCTACAAGTGCAGCTACTCTTTCAAGAGTGTCTGCTGTAACTCCAACAGCGGCTGCGACTCTCAATCGCCCAAATTTATCTTTACAAGAGTTTGGATGTTTCCTTACTTTTATAATGTCTTTATAAGTGATTAGCCCAACTAAATTGTAAGAACCATCAACAACAGGCAATTTCTCTATTTTATACTCTTGAAGAATTTGTTCAGCCTTTTTTAAATCTACGCCATCTCTTGTAGTAATCAAATTTTCAATGGTCATGATTTCGGCAACACTGCGATTCACGTCTTTTTCAAAACGCAAATCTCTATTGGTTATTATTCCTATAAGCTTCCCAGTTTCATTGACAACAGGAATTCCTCCAATTTTATTTTCTTTCATCAATTTTAGCGCATCACCCACAACAGAATTTTCTTCTAAAGTGATTGGGTCTAAAATCATGCCGCTTTCAGAACGCTTTACTTTCCTCACCTCGCGCGCCTGCTCCTCAATAGTCATGTTTTTATGGATCACACCAATTCCTCCTTGCTGAGCAATTGCTATAGCCAATTCAGATTCTGTAACGGTGTCCATCGCTGCAGATATAATAGGCGCCTTAAGTTGAATGTTGCGCGTAAAATTAGTATGAAGTTGTGTGTCTTTTGGTAACACTTCTGAATATGCCGGAACCAACAGCACGTCATCATAAGTCAAACCTTCTGGTATTTCGGAAACGTCTTGTAATGCCATATTTTGTGAATTTGATGAAAATTCGCGCAAAGTTACTAATTTCCAATGAAATTCAATAGAAATCACAATATGTATCTCTCATTTAAACAAGTTTTTAGGTTATTGTAGTATTGATTAATTTTATTTGAGGTTTATTGCGCAATTTTCCTTGTGGTTTGGCGTACCTTTGTTCTGAAAATTAATAATTATGAAAACAGTTTTTTTCCTTTTTTCATTTTTTGGATTAGGATCTAGCTTGGTTATTGCGAACGACAGAGTTCAAAGTACCTTGAATGATTCTCTACGTAACCGGTACGTGCAAATCACTGGCATCGTTTTGGGTGCAGATAGCTTGAATAATTTGCCGTACACTACGGTTTATGACAAGTCGTCGTTTAGAGGAACAATTAGTGATTTTCATGGTTACTTTGCACTAGTTGTTCAACCTGGAGACACATTGGTTTTTCGTCAATTAGGATATAAATTAGCAACATATATTGTTCCTCTTGATATCCCAATGTTTGGAAATGCCTTGATTCAACTTTTAGACATTGATACATTTTATACCAAGCCTGTTCAGGTTTATCCGTGGCCTTCGAAGGAAGAGTTCGCGTCGGCATTCATAAACCTTCAATTAGATTATGAAGATGAGATAAGACGCGCTCAGCGGCAGTTAAGCGGATCAAGTTTAGACCAAATCGCAATGCGCGTTCAATCGGATGCTGGACTAGCGTACAATGCATTAGAGCAGCAACGTTTGAGTCAATTGTATACACGCGGACAAATCCCAGCTAATAATCTATTCAATCCTGTTGCGTGGATGCAATTTGTTGATGCTTGGAAATCAGGAAAGCTAAAACGCCAATAAGCTACGATAGGTCAATTAACTTTATCGAATAATCTTTTACAAAAATCTCAAGCTTTTTGAATTCATTTTCAAGATAGTCTATTATTAATGCGGCCTTTTCTCGGTCGTAATATTCCCCAGCGTAATACATAAGTTCTTGCTTTAATGCTCTTAGTACTGCTGCTGTTCTATATGTGCTTAGAGCCTCGTTTTGAGTGATTTTACCTTGAAGAATTAGTTTTTTGAGATAGGGGGATTCGGGGTTGAAATTGGTTCTAACTGGGTCTGTTGATGATAGAACATTAATCTCTAAATGCTCTTTTAAATGGATAGATATAGCTGTTCTTCGTAAACTTCTAAATACTTCAGATTCAGAAGAAATTTGTCGTGCATCATTGGTCTCACCAGGATAAGATGTAATTTCTATTGCGACATCATCATGAACAAGTTGGTCATTTTCTAATCTTCCTATTCCCAATCCTTTTGCATAGAATTTGAAATTCATTTTTTGGCTGACAGCATTTAAAATATCGTGCACCACCACAGAGTCATCTTTGCTAAATATAGGGCTGTTTAGTTCAAATGAATTCGAGCTAAACCAATCCACTTTTGACATATTGAAGGTTTTGTCAAAATCAGCAGACACAGCAGATATTGAAATATGCGCCATAACCTCGTCCACAGATTCTATTGTTGCGGACATAGGAATTGCGAGTAATCTGATTTCAAAATTCTCAGGTTCCGAAGTGGGTGTAAATCTAAAATCTTGTGTTTTTATATCAAATGTGGCTCCATCTTCAAATGTAAATACTCCGTCTGTCATAGTCCACGTTATCCAAGATGTACCAATTAACCTTTTATATCGGCTTAATTTGGCTTCCAAATAATCAAGTTTTTCGAGCGCATTACTTTTTTCCTCGGTTAATTGTTTAATCTCTAGCTCACATTTATCATAATAGTTCTGTTTTTTTATAAATTGATCTTGTTGTGTTTGAATTTTCTTTTTACCCGATTTTGAGTTTCTAGAGGCAGAGGATTTATATTTTTTCAAGTCTAATTCAATGTTCAAAATTTCTTTTTTAGTTTTCTCAATTTCTGATTCGTTAAATGCAATCCAATAATCAAAACCTTGTTTGCCGTATATCTTTTCTTTCAAATTCGCGATATACTTGTGTTCAAGTTCGTTAATGACACTCATGAATGTGCCCCCTTCAGAAAATGTTGAGTCTGGAGATAGAAAGCGCGTTTCACCTGACCCAAACAACAAGTATTGCCGACCAGATTTTTCAATGACTAAAGTGGTTTGTTTTTTACCATTATAGCCCCAAATGTCAGGATGTATAATGGTGATTAAACCGTTGCCTGAAGAAATTAAATCGATTTCTGCAAAATGTTCAGATCTCAACTCATCCTGCCCCGTTTTATTCTTTGTGATTTTCATCTGATATGGAAAAAAACCGATGGCTCTTGGCAGACCCCTATAGAATCGACCTCTCGAATCCCTTTCCTTTTCGCCTAACAATCCTGACGTAAATGAGCCGTCGCCAGCAGCTATTAAAATGTTATCAAATCTATTCGTTTTTGCTCCGAGCATTGAGAAAATTTGATAGGTTCTTTCTTCTACCCATTTAATAACTGCAAGGTTGATGGATTCAAGTATTTGCTGTGAAACCCCTAAACTTAGGTTTCGCATGGCAAGTAACAAATCTTTTTTTAAATTGAACGAAACACTCGGATTTAAAACGCCTTTCATTTTGTTGTCCATTAGTATTCCATTTGGACCGGTGTTGAGCATTATTTCAGGAAGGTGTTCAATCATTAATGTTTCAAAGTGGTCAAAATATTTTTGATAACGTAAAAGTTCAGCCTGATCGCCTGATAAGTGCGCCATCATTGTTTTGTTCAATTCCCATATCGCTGTTTTATTTGCTAATTCTGCTACAATTCCTGGAGAACATTTGGCTATTTCAGATGTGCGAATGAATAGATAGTCGGGTTTGTTTGAAATTAACACGTCTATAGAATCATAATTAACCTCTCCATTATTCATTTTAATCAAAGGTCCCGAGTATTCGAAATATCGCCCTATATTTTCTTTCAGTATAGGACTCTTCATTACTATATGATACATATAAGATTTTAATTCGCCATCAATATTCTGCTGTGATATGATGTTCGTTGTGAGTAAAAGACCTACTATAATAGTGTAGAATGTTTTCATTTTTTGAATTATGTTTCACAAAATTAGTAAAAACGATGACGCTGAGTTAGTAATGTTTTTAGTCTCAGGGGATACTGTGTTATATTTCAAGATATTCCGGTTTTTGTCTTCCGCAGGCAGGATATGGTTTTCTGTTCGTGGTTCAATTTAGTGCTATGATCTTTATAAAATTGTAAATTTGTGCTATGAGAAAAATTGGAGTGCTTACTTCTGGTGGCGATTCACCTGGTATGAATGCGGCCATTCGCGCAGTGCTTAGAACAGCTTTGTACAATGGTGTCAGTGTTTTAGGGATATATAATGGATATCAAGGAATGATAGAGGGATTATTTAAGGAATTGCAGTTTTCTGATGTTGGCAATATAATTCAAAGGGGGGGCACGATTTTGGGTAGCGCTAGAAGTAAAGATTTTTTAACTTTTGAAGGTCGAAAGACGGCATTCGAGAATCTTAAGCGTCAAGAAGTTCATGAACTCATTGTTATAGGTGGTGATGGCTCTTATAAAGGTGCTGAAAAGTTGATGAAAGAGTTTGGCATTCGAATCAACTGTTTGCCTGGCACAATAGACAACGACATTTACGGCACAGATGCAACAATTGGATTTGACACTGCTTTGAACACAGTTGTAGAGGCAGTCGATAAGATTCGCGATACGGCATCTTCCCACCATCGAATCTTTTTCGTTGAAGTAATGGGTCGCCATTCGGGTTTTATTGGACTAGATTCGGGTATCGCTGTTGGCGCAGAAATGGCTCTTATACCAGAAGAAATTACTGACGTTAATGAAATTATTGTTTATCTCAAGAAAATACGCGGTCTAAAGAAGTCTTCTATTATTCTTGTTTCTGAAGGAGATGATGCTGGTGGCGCAATAGATATCATGAATATGGTTAAGAGCCAATTACCCGATTTGGAAATGCGCGCTTCTGTGTTAGGATATATGCAGCGTGGAGGAAATCCGTCAGCTTATGATCGCATCCTCGCGAGTCGATTAGGTGTTCAAGCTGTAGATGATTTGCTTAAAAATGAATCTGGCTATGCATACGGGGTTAGCGGAAATAATATTCTGCGCATCCCACTTCATGATGCATTGTATTGTGCAAACACCATTGATCGATCAAAATTAAAGGTCATTGAAATTTTATCGCACTGTTAATTGTTGTTTTTAAGGGACTTAAGTGATGAACATCAGAATAGCTCAAAAAAATATAAAAAATATGTTGTTGATATAAAAACAGTGTGTATCTTTGCACCCGCTTTGAAAGGCAGTTTTCGTTGGAAAACAT